>Ga0315902_10000436_pt1 | contig 70031 bp, 55 predicted proteins | sample LakEriMetagenome_9_FD_203523 | JGI IMG/M metagenome (GOLD analysis project Ga0315902, IMG submission 203523) | Freshwater fungal communities from buoy surface, Lake Erie, Ohio, United States - Buoy 12 MA117 | ecosystem: Environmental > Aquatic > Freshwater > Lake > Lake biofilm | place: USA... | reverse complement strand
ACGAGTAACCCCGGTCGAACTCGGCCACGGCGCTCCAGGAGGGACGCTCCAGGCGGGAGGTCACAGGTCCATTGTGCTTAATGACGCCCTCGAGGGTCTCCCAGGTCAGGTTGAGGCCTTCCCAGAGCGGATAGCGACGCTCCAGACGGGTGACGACCCGGAAGGTCTGCACATTGTGGTCAAAGCCGCCAAAGGGCTGCATGGCGGCGTCCAGCTCGTCCTCGCCGGCATGGCCGAAGGGCGGATGGCCGAGGTCATGCGCCAGGGCGATGGTCTCTGCGAGATCCGCCTCCAGGCCCAGGGCCGCCGCCACCGACCGCGCGATCTGGGCCACTTCCAGGGAGTGAGTCAGGCGGGTCCGGTAATGATCGCCCTCATGAGCCACGAAGACCTGGGTCTTCTCCTTCAGGCGGCGAAAGGCGGTGGTGTGAATGATCCGGTCGCGGTCCCGGGCGAAGGGCGTGCGGGTCCGGCTTTCCGGCTCCTCATGTCGGCGCCCGCGGGAGGCGGCGGCGCTCTGGGCGTAGGCGGCGTGGGGGACGGCCATGCGATCGTCGGCTCCTGCAGATCGGCCCCTTCCAAGGCGGCCAAACCGGGGTCATATAGAGCACTATGGCCAAGGATGCAGTCTTGAACGCCCCGGATCTCTCCCTCTCCCCTGCGGCGGCCCATCGGATCGCTGAGCTGTCTCGCCTTGAGGGGCGGTCTCTCATGCTCCGGATCGGGGTCGACGCCGGCGGCTGCTCGGGGTTCCAGTACCAGTTCGAGCTCGTGGAGGCGGCTGCGCCCGAAGACATGAGGATCGAGCGCGACGGCGCCACGGCCCTGGTGGACGAGATCAGCCTGGTCCTGCTCAAGGGCTCCGAGATCGACTTCGTCGACGAGCTGGCCGGGGCGGAGTTCCGGGTGCGCAATCCCAACGCCCGGTCCAGCTGCGGCTGCGGCGTCAGCTTCTCGATCTGAGCCCGTGCGGATCGCCACCTGGAACGTCAATTCCATCAACGCCCGTCTTGAAACGGTTCTGCGCTGGTTCGAGGCCGAGCGCCCGGACGTCGCCTGTCTCCAGGAGATCAAGTGCGTCGACGAGAAGTTCCCCGCCGAGGCCTTCGAGCGGCTAGGCTACAACGTCGCGGTCCATGGCCAGAAGACCTACAACGGCGTGGCCCTCCTCAGCCGGACGCCGCTGGAGGATGTCAGCCGGGGGCTCCCCGGTGATCCTTCCGATGAGCAGGCCCGTTACATCGAGGCGGTCGTCTCCGGTTCCCGACCCATCCGGGTGGCCTCCATCTACCTGCCCAATGGCAACCCCCTCGGGTCGGAGAAGTTCGACTACAAGCTGGCCTGGATGGCGCGCCTGCACCGCCACGCTGCAGAGCTGCTCCGGCTCGAGGAACCGCTGGCCCTGATGGGCGACTACAATGTGATCCCGGGGCCGCTCGACGCCGCCAATCCCGGCGAGTGGACCGGCGACGCCCTGTTCCAACCGGAAAGCAGAGCGGCCCTGCGGGGCCTCCTCTGGCTCGGTCTCAGCGACGCATGGACCGAGGCCGGCGAGGGTCCGGGCGGCTACACCTTCTGGGACTACCAGGCCGGCGCCTGGCCGAGGAACAACGGGATTCGCATCGACCACGGCCTTCTCTCGCCCCAGGCGGCCGACCATCTTGTCGGTTGCCGGATCGACAGGACCCCCCGCGGCTGGGACAAGCCTTCCGACCATACGCCGGTCGTCGTCGAGCTAACTCTCTAGAAATATCCGAAGAATTATACTGTCTGCATCTTAAGTAACACATTTTTGTTCGACCTCATTATTCCGAATTTGAAATGACATTTTTAATCGGCTATAGTCATTAAGCGATCTTGATTGATTGCTATAAATTCTCACAAACGCCATCAATTGTATACATTATAGAACTGTTAACCATTTTACAGAACCCCGCGACGCTTGGATGCGGATAACTGATGGTTAATGCCCCCTTCACTGTTTCCCGTTAAGCTCTGTTAACACTTCGCGGGGTAACGGAAGCCTGTCCAATCGCGTCATTCCGACGAGGAAAGCACGTTATGTCCCGCAAGGTTTCTCAGCGTCGCCGTACGATCGCCCTGGCCGCCCTGGCGGGCGTGTCCCTCATCGCTGTCCAGGCGCAGGCCAACTCGTCCGGAGCGAAAAGCAACTCCAAGTCTGCGGCGCCCGCGACCTCCGGAGCAAAGACAACCCCGTCGACGACCTCCAGCTCAAGGTCGACGCCTGCGACGACCTCCAGCTCAAGGTCAACGCCTGCGACGACCTCCAGCTCAAAGTCGGCGCCTGCGACGACCCCTGGCGCGAGCTCGACCGGGACGACTGCGGCCACCAGGCCGGCTTCGACAACGCCGCCCGCGACAAAACCGTCGGGGACGACGGGGAACTCAAGGACAGCCCCGCCCACCCCCATCATCCTGGCCAGCAAGCCCGCGCCAACACCCAACCGGCCGATCACCGCCTACTGGGGCGAGATTAGCCCTTTCTGGGGCGAGATCAGCCCCTTCTGGGGGGAGATCAGCCCCTTCTGGGGCGAGATCAGCCCCTTCTGGGGCGAGATCAGCCCCTTCTCGACCGCCTCAAACGGGAACTCAGAGGCGGCCCTCGGCGCCGCGGGATCCTCCTTCTGGGGCAGCCTGCCCGGCTACACAAACGCCAAGGGCAAGTCGAACGGCGAAGCCGTTGGGGAGTACTGGAAGGAGGCAGGCGACCAATGGAAGGACGTCATGGCCGCCTGGTCGGAGGCGCAGAAATCAAAAACCGGCCCCGGGTTCTCCGACGTCAGGTCTGAGCTGAACGAGATCTTCAGCGACGCCGCCGCGTTCTGGGGCGATACATACCAGGCGCGCGCTGGGGTCTCCTTGACGACGGGGCTCGTGAACCCGCTGCTGGCGAAGTATGGGATCACGTCGGATCCGAACAGCCTGTCCAAGCTGACAAAGACCCAGCAGGCCCTGCTGTTCATGGAGTTCTACGACGGTCTGATGCGCCATGCCGGGGCGGACCATGTGGACCACTGGATGGCCACGACCCGCTGGAACCCGCATCTCACCCAGACCCAGGGATCGGGAACGGACACCGTCATCGGCCTCCTCGACTTCACCGTGCTCAATGGCGCGATCGTGAAGAACAATGTCGTGAACTACGGTGGGACCTCGAAGTTCACCAACGGCCATGGGGCTGCGGTCGCCGGACTGATGGTCGGCGCCCACGACGGGACAGGGGTGATGGGTATCTCCCCCAACTCCCGCGTCGTGGCCTTCAATCCCTTCGACGAGACCGGCACCGCGGGCTGGGAGGACATCGCCACCGGCTTGAAGATGCTGACCACGAGTAAGGCGAGCGTCGTCAACATGTCCCTTGGGGTGCCCGGATCAGTCCTGCCCCAGGGCTGGAACGATGTCTTCTCCCGCAGCGACGTCTCACCGACGGCCCGGAACGCCCTCTTTGTCCTCGCCGCCGGAAACGACGGCGTCACCCAGACCGAAGACATCAAGTGGAACTTCGCGACGAATCCGCAATTGCTGGTCGTCGGCTCCGTCACCCTGGACGGAAAGATCTCCAACTTCTCCAACAGGCCGGGAACGGCCTGCCTGACGGATGGCGGCGTCTGCCAGCCGGGTGCGAGGCTGATGGACCGCTTCCTTGTCGCTCCCGGCGAGTTGATCCTGGTCGAGGACGACAAGGGAGGGGTCAAGCGTGCGACCGGCACCTCCTTCGCCGCCCCCCTCGTGACCGGCGCCGCCTCGCTGATCCAGGACCGCTGGCCCTGGTTCGCCGCCAAGCCGACCGAGACCGCCGAAATCCTTCTGAGGTCGGCGAAGGATTTGGGTGCGCCCGGCGTCGATCCCGTCTTTGGCGCCGGCCTCCTCGACATCACCGCGGCCCAGTCGCCGCTCGATTTCGGCGCTCTCAAGTGGTACACAGTGAGCAATTCGGGCAAGATGACCGAGTATTCGGTCAAAAAAGTCCTCAACGATTTTGACTCGGAGTCCCTGAAAGGTCTTCAGTCTGTCGGACTTTACTATTACGCCTTCGAGGCGGTGGGCTCTGTCGAACGTGACTTCGGCATTCCACTCTCATCCCGACTTGTTGGGGAGACCTTCACCACCAAGTCCGGCGCGTCTGAATTCTTCCAGGATTACATCTTCGACCGGTTGAACGCCTGGGCGCGGAACCAGAACCGCAGCTTCGCCCAGGGTGGCCTGGGCTTCGGTCCTGGCGACTTCACCATCGCCAACCCCTGGGGCGCAGACCTCACCCTCTCTTTGGCGCCCCGCCAGTCCAGGTCCGGTTTTGTGGCCGAGGGGCTTGAAACCCAGTCGCGACTGCATCTTTCAAGCGACAGGGCGACGGCGGACTTCGGTTTTGGAGACGGCGCGCGGTACCTGGCTGCGGGAACGCCCGGATCGATGGCGGCCGACTTCGACCCCGCCCTCGGCGGCGCTAGTCCCCTGCTCGGCTTCGCATCCGGCGGCGCCTTCATCGGGTATCAGGCGCACCTGACCGATCGGCTCGACCTGACGGCCGGGGCGACCCAGCGCCGAGACCGCCGGGACGACTCCGCCGGATCCGCCGTGATCCAGCCGGGCAGCGCCGCCGAAACCTATGCGGCCAGGGCGGCGACCTTCGGCCTGAACTATGCCGTGACAGACAGGGTCCGCATCAGCGGTTCCTATGTCAGGCTCCAGGAGGAGGCCGCCATCCTGGGCGTCCAGTCCCTGGAGGCAAGCGATCTCGGCGCCGGCGCGGCGAGCGACGCCTTCACCCTGGGCCTCACCGCCGACTTCGGGGGAGGCGTCAACCTGGCGGTCTCCGGGTCCGTCGGCCAGACCCGTGCAGGAGACGGCTTCCTCCGGACGGATGGCGAGGGGCTTCAGACCTCGGCCTGGCAGGCCACCCTCTCTGCGGAGCACCTCTTGGCCCGCGGCGACACCGCCAGGATCTCCGTGATGCAGCCCCTCTTCATTGAAAGAGGCCGGCTGGCCTTCAGCGGGGTGGAGGTGATCGACCGACTCACTGGCGAGAAGGGCGTCGTCACCCGCTCCTTCGACGTCGCCCAGGAACGGCCCATGGCGGCTGAGGTGCAGTATGGTCGGGCCTGGGGCGAGACCGAGGTCTCATTCTTCGGCCGGGTCGACGTGAATCCACTCCAGATGGCCGAGGAACAGATTGCCATGGGCGGAGTTCGGATCCGTATCGACTTCTGATCCACCCCTTAGGGCTAGCTTAACGGATTGCTATCAACATATCGCCAATTGGAGATGGGTTGATGGTAATCGCGGGCTTGAGGCGCGGAATACTGCTTTCCGCCATCTCATTAATCGTTGCGAGCATATTCGCCCCAAGCCCATCTCTGGCGACGACCTCATCGATAGAGGCTCCGCCTAGACAGACTAGCTTAGATTACGCACGCCAGCAGGTGGTCACGAACCCTTCGGCCGCCCTTGCTATTGTTGCACGAATTCCGGATTCATCCGAAGAGCGCAAAAACAATCCAGAAAGATACATTGAAGCTCGATGGATTGAAGCCCAGGCCTTGCTCCGACTCGGCAAGAACAGAGAGTCCCTCGCCGCCATCAATCGCGCATTCGAGTTAATCGATGAAGGAATAACAAATAGAAATATTATCGCCGAAGTTTATTATACAAGAGGAATTATAACGAGAGTTATTGGAGATCTAAAGTCCTCCACTTCCGATATAAATAAAAGTATAGATTTATTCAGAAAAAATGGCGATAATGTTGGAGAGGCGAAATCGATTCAGATACTTGCAGCAATATATCAGAATGCTGGAAACTATGAAAAGTCAAAGCAGTATTATAACCAATCTGTAGAGATTAGTGATCCAAAGGGATTCAATATCCTCACATTGTACAATAATCGTGCTATACTAAATAGACAAATGAATTTGTATAATGATTCTATATCAGATTTTAAGATTGCGTTATCTATATCAAATGATTTATCCCTTCCGCCATACATAGAATCATCTATTTTAAGTAATCTGGCTTCCGTCGAAATTTTAGCTCAAAGATACAATGACGCAAGATCACGAATATTGCGTGGTTTTGAGATCACATCAAGAGAAAAAGACGCAAGAGAACGGCTATTCTTGCGAGCCGTCAATGGACAACTCCTTGCAGCCACGGGAAATTATACACAAGCTGCAACTGAATTTGATAATATATTTAAGGAAACTAACATTGAAAAAACTACGCCAGATTTCAAGTTCTTCCATGAGGTCGCATCCGACGTCTATTCCCGTGTCGGGCGATACGACCTCGCTCTCCAGCATCATCGCGCCTTCAAGCGACTGGACGACGAAGCCAAGGAGCTGATGGTCAACACCAACTCGGCGCTGATGGCCGCCCAGTTCGACTTCGCTAACCAGGACCTGCGTATCGCGCGCCTCCAGGCTGAGAAGCTGAGGAAGGACACTGAGCTCGCCGAGTCACGAAATCGGATCACCCTCATCCTGCTGGGCGGTTCCGTCCTTTTCGGGGGACTGCTCGGCTACAACTTCCTGTCTCTTCGTCGCAGCAGCCGCCGGATCGACGCCACAAACACCCGCCTGAACCTCGCCAATGAGTCGCTCGAGCGGGCCCTGAAGGCCAAGAGTGAGTTCCTTGCCACCACCAGTCATGAAATCCGCACCCCGTTGAATGGAATCCTGGGCGTCACACAGGTCCTCCTTGCCGACGACAAGGTGTCCCCGGATGTCCGAGACCGCGTCAGGCTGATGCACGGCGCCGGGGAGACCATGCGCGCCCTGGTGAACGACATCCTCGACGCCGCCAAGATCGAGAGCGGGACCCTCACCATAGAGAAGGGCGACACCGACCTGGGCGCACTCCTGGACGACGCCGTCCACCTCTGGACCGACCGGGCGGAAGAAAAGGGGCTTGGCCTGCAGATCGACCGGGCTCAGGCCCCGGCGCGTATCGTCGAGGACGGTCCAAGGCTTCGGCAGATCGTCTTCAACCTGCTCTCGAACGCCATCAAGTTCACGGAGACCGGGTCGGTCAGCCTGACAGCCGCGGCCGAACCCTTCGGGGCGGGCGAGCGCCTCGTGATCCGGGTCGCCGACACCGGAATCGGCATTCCCGCCGACCGGGTCGATGACATCTTTGAGTCCTTCAAGCAGGTGGATGGCGGGGTGACCCGCCGGTTCGGCGGGACGGGCCTTGGCCTGTCCATCAGTCGCGACCTGGCCGAGGCCATGGGCGGAACCCTGGGCGTCGAGAGCGAACTGGGCCGGGGATCGGTCTTCACCCTCGTCCTGCCCTTGGAGCGGCCCGCCACCCTCGCCGAGGCCGGGTCAGCTGGCGACGGGCTGCGGAACGACGTCTTCCTGATCATCGAGGCCAATCCCCTCACCCAATCGGTGCTGAAGTCAGCAGTGGCGCCGCTGGGGCTTTCGGCGGACATTTCGGGAAGCCTTGATGCGGCCATCGCCCGGCTGTCTGCGGGCGGCGTGGTCTGCGCCCTGGTGGACGCCGCCCTTCTGGGCGCGGACGATCCCGGCCGGCTGGCCGCGGTGTCCCGTCTCGCCGGAACCGGAGACTTCCACCTCGCGGTGACCTGGCCCTCGCCCTCGGAGGAGATGGTGCGGGCCCTGATCGCGGCAGGGGCGTCGCAGGTGATCGCCAAGCCGATCTCCGCCGGAGGCCTCGTCGCCGCGCTGAAGCAGGGCCTGGAGACCGCGGCCTGATCTTCACGCCCCGCCGAAATGACGCGTTAATCTTTATGGCGCACCCTGCGTCCACCATGCTGACGGAAGCTACAGACGTGGACGTCCTGTTCGTTGAAGACAACGAGATGAACCGGCGTGTCCTCAAGGACATGCTCAACGTCGCGGGCGTCAACATGGCCGAGGCCCCTGAGGCCGAGACCGGACTGCGCATGATCGACGAGGGCGAGTACGACCTCGTCCTGATGGACCTTCGCATGCCGGGTATGGACGGCCTCACCGCCATCCGCCACATCCGGGCGCGCCAGGACGAGAAGGCGAGGCTTCCGGTCATCGTCGTCACCGCGGACACCAGCCTGACCATCCGCGAAGACTGCCTCGCCGCCGGCGCCGACGAAGTGGTCTTGAAGCCAGTGGCCATGAACCTGCTCTTCGACGCCATGGGGCGCACCCTGACCCTCCGGGACGCCGACGGCCCGATCCTCGGCTAGGACATTGGCTTGACAGCGTAAGCTGAAGAACCCAGCCTGACCGGAGGCTCACCTCGGGAGGTTCGGTACATGCTTCAGCTCGTCCTGGCCTCTGCGGCCTTCCTTCTCCTTCACCTGTGGATCTCCGGTACGCCGCTGCGCGACCGCCTGGTGGCGCGACTGGGCGAGGGGGCGTACCTGGGGCTGTTCTCCCTGGCCTCGGTCGTCATCCTGATCTGGATGCTGACGGCCTATGGCGCCGCCCGCTCAGAGGGCCCGCACGCCATCTGGTGGGGCCCGACCCCCCTGACCCGCCACATCCAGCTGGTCCTCATGCTGCTCGCCTTCCTGTTGATCGTCCCCGGACTGATGACCCGCAATCCCGGCGCGGTCGGCCAGACCGGCGCCCTGGAGGACGCAGACCCGGTGCGCGGGATCCTGCGTGTCACCCGCCATCCCTTCCTCTGGGGTGTCGGAGTGTGGGCGGGCAGCCACCTGCTGGTGAACGGCGATCTCATCTCCCTGATCCTCTTCGGATCCCTGGGCGTCCTGGCGATCGGTGGGGCGGCCAGCATCGACGCCAAGCGTCGTCGGATCTACGGCGAGACCTGGGCGGGCTTCGAGGCCAGGTCCTCCTTCGTCCCCTTCGCCGCCATCCTGTCCGGGCGCCAGACGCTCCGGCCAGGCGAGTTCGCCCTGCCCGCCCTGGTCGGCCTCGCCGCCTTTGTCGTCACCCTGCTGGGCCACCCGCTGATCGCGGGCGTTTCGGCCCTGGGCTGATCCCCCCTGTCAGATGTCGGCGTAGACGTGGCGCTCACCGGCCATGCCGGGATGGGTGACGGCGCCCTGATGGGCCGGGCCGACGATCTGGGCGTACTTCCAGAGGGCGCCCGAGCCATAGTCGGTGACCCGCGGCTTCCAGGCCTGCCGGCGACGCTCCAGCTCCTCCGGATCCACCTCCAGGTCCAGGACGCCCGCATCCGCATCGATGAAGATGATGTCGCCGTCCTGGACCAGGCCGATCGGGCCGCCCATCTGCGCCTCGGGTCCCACATGGCCGATGCACAGGCCGCGGGTGGCGCCTGAGAAGCGGCCATCCGTGACAAGGGCCACCTTGTCGCCCCGCCCCTGCCCGGTCAGCGCTGCAGTCGTCGACAGCATCTCGCGCATGCCCGGCCCGCCCCGGGCGCCCTCATAGCGGATGACCAGGACATCGCCGTCCTGATAGTCGCCGCGCTCGACCGCCTCAAAGCAGGCCTGCTCTCCGTTGAACACCCGGGCCGGACCCCGGTGCGACCGGTGCGAGGCCATGCCCGCCACCTTGACGATGGCGCCGTCCGGGGCGAGCGAGCCCCACAGGCCGACCACGCCGCCGGTGGGCGAAAGCGGGTTCGAGACCGGACGGATAACCTCCTGGTCATCGCGCCAGGACACCTCACTCACGTTCTCGGCGATGGTCTTGCCGGTCACGGTCATGCAGTCGCCGTGGATGTAACCGCCTTCCAGGAGGGTCTTGAGCAGCATGGGCATGCCGCCGGCCTCCCCCATGTCCTTGGCCACGAAGCGGCCGCCGGGCTTCAGGTCGGCGATGTGCGGCGTGCGCTGGGCGATCTCGGCGAAGTCGCGCAGGGTGAAGGAGATGCCGCACTCGTGGGCCATGGCCGGCAGGTGCAGGGCGGCGTTGGTGGAGCCGCCGGTGGCGGCCACGATGGCCGCGGCGTTCTCGAAGGACTTGCGGGTGATGAAGTCCCGCGGCCGCAGCTGGGTCGCGATCAGGCGAACCACCGCCTCGCCCGAGGCGACGGCGTAGGCGTCTCGGGTCAGGAAGGGGGCCGGCAGGGCCGACGACAGCGGCAGGGCCAGGCCGATGGCCTCCGACACGCAGGCCATGGTGTTGGCGGTGAACTGGCCGCCACAGGCGCCGTCAGACGGACAGGCGTGCTGCTCCAGGGAACAGAGGTCATCCAGGCTCATCTTGCCGGCCGAGTGCTGGCCGACGGCCTCGAAGACGTCCAGCACGGTCACGTCCCGGCCCTGCCAGGAGCCCGGAAGGATGGAGCCGCCATAGAGAAAGACCGACGGCACGTTCAGGCGGAGCATGGCCATCATCATGCCCGGAAGGGACTTGTCGCAGCCGGCGATGCCCACGAGGGCGTCGTAGCCGTGGCCGCGCATGGTCAGCTCGACGGAGTCGGCGATCAGGTCGCGGCTGACGAGGGATGAACGCATGCCCTCATGGCCCATGGCGATGCCGTCCGTGACGGTGATGGTGCAGAACTCCCGCGGGGTGGCGCCGGCCTTCTTGACGCCTTCGGAGACCGCATGCGCCTGGCGCATCAGGGCGGTGTTGCAGGGCGCCGCCTCGTTCCAGCAGGAGGCCACGCCGACGAAGGGCTGGGCGATCTCCCGCGTGCCAAGGCCCATCGCGTAGTAATAGGACCGGTGCGGCGCCCGGGCCGGACCCTCGGTCACATGACGGCTCGGAAGGCGGGACTTGTCCCAGGTTCCATCAGGCTTGCGGGTCACGGGGGGCTCCTCTGCAGTGTGCAGTCCTCCCTAGCGGGAGCCAAAGAGGGTTGGAAGCCCCGGCGGCGACACGGCGGTCAAAGCAGGCTAGATCCTTCCGCAAAACAGGGGGAAGTCATGGCCCAGGACCCTCAGGCGGAACGCTCCCGGCTGCGCTCGATCCTCGCGGGATCCGCCGGCAACATGGTCGAGACCTTCGACTGGTTCGTCTACGCCGCCTTCGCCCTCTACTTCGCCCCCGTCTTCTTTCCCAAGGGAGACCAGACCGCCCAGCTCCTGGGCTCGGCCGCCGTCTACGCCGTAGGGTTCCTCGCCCGCCCCTTCGGCGCCTGGATCATGGGGCTCTACGGCGACCGGGCCGGACGGCGGGCGGCGATGATCGTCGCCGTGGGCCTCATGTGCCTGGGCTCGCTGATTATCGGCCTTTGCCCCGGCTATGCCCAGATCGGGCTGGCGGCGCCCGCCATCCTGGTCCTGGCCCGCATCCTGCAGGGGGTCAGCATGGGGGGCGAGTACGGCGCCAGCGCCACCTACCTCTCCGAGATGGCCTCCCGGGACCGTCGGGGCTTCTGGTCGGGGATCTTCTACTCGACCCTGATGTCGGGACAGCTCCTGGCCCTCCTGCTTCTGCTGGCCCTGACCGCGGTCCTGCCGCCCGAGCAGATGAACGCCTGGGGATGGCGGGTGGCGTTCATTGTCGGCGCCCTGATGGCGACGGCCGTGCTGGTCATGCGCAGGGGCATGGAGGAAACCCCTTCGTTCAAGGCCCGCGACGGCTCCCGGACGGCCACCTGGCGGCTTGTCAGCGAGCACCCGCGCGAGACGATGATGGTCTTCGGCCTGACCGCGGGGGGCACCCTCGCCTACTACACCTTCGGCACGTACATGCAGAAGTTCCTGGTCAACACCTCGGGGTTCTCGAGGGACCAGTCGAACCTGATCACGACGGCGGCCCTGGCCTGCTTCGTGCTGATGCAGCCCCTCTCCGGAGCCCTTTCCGACCGCTTCGGGCGACGGGCCCTGCTCCTGGCCTTCGGCATCGGCGGGGTCGCCATGACCTGGCCGGTCCTGTCCACCCTGGCCGAGACGCGCGAGCCCCTGACCGCCTTCCTGCTGGTGCTTGGAAGCCTGGCCGTGGTGAGCGGCTACACCTCCGTCAGCGCCATCGTGAAGGCGGAGATGTTCCCGACCGAGATCCGGGCCCTGGGCGTCGCCCTGCCCTACGCCATCGCCAACGCCCTGTTCGGAGGCACTGCAGAGTTCATCGCCCTCAGCTTCAAGAAGGCCGGCTTCGAGCCCGGGTTCTACATCTATGTCACGGCGGTCATCGGGATGTCCCTGGTCACCTACCTGATCATGCCCGACACCCGCAGGACCAGCCGGATCCTCGAGGACTGAGCCCTCTCAGGCGTCTTCGGGGACGTCGAAGCTCCGGGGCTCAAGACCGGCCATCCGGCGGCCCCAGGCGATCTCATAGGCCTTCTCGACCTGCCGGCGGGTCTGGTCGGTGTCGAAGAGGGGTGCGCCCGGGAGGTTCGCGGCCAGCCGCGCCTTGACGGCCGCCAGCCGCCCGGGATCCCGCGCGAGGGCCAGGGCCAGGCCCTTGTAGTCTTCCAGGGAGGTCGTCACCAGGTCCGGCAGGCCCGTCGCCCGAAGGAGGGAGGCGGCGACCCGGGCCGCGAAGCTGCGTCCCGCGCAGGTCACCAGGGGCAGTCCCGCCCAGAGGGCGTCGCTGGCCGTGGTGTGGGCGTTGTATGGCAGGGTGTCGAGGAAGAGGTCCGCCAGCCGGTGGCGGGCCAGGTGATCCGGCAGGGGCGTCTTGGGGGCGAAGATCAGCCTGTCGGCGTCAACCCCCCTGGCGACGGCCTCGCGACGGAGGTTCGCCTCGATCACCGCATCGCCACCCAGGAGCCAGAGAACGGACCCGGGAACCTCATTCAGGAGCTGCATCCAGACGTCGAAGACCGGCGGCGTGATCTTGTAGCTGGCGTTGAAGCTGCAAAAGACGAAGCCAGCGTCCGGAAGGCCGGCCTCAGCTCGCGTCGCGGTCTTGTCGGCGATCACGCGGCGATCGTCGTTGGGTTGGTAGGCGAAGGGAAGTCGGATGATCTTTTCGTCGTAATTCTTTGATTCTTCATCGGGAATGACCGTGTGATCCGCCAGGATGTAGTCTGCTGCCACCGTTCCCATGGCGCCGGGATACCCAAGGTAGTTGATCTGGACGGGCGCACAGCGGCGCACGAAGACGCCTGGTCGGCAGTGGGTGGTGAAGCCGTTCAAGTCGACGGCGATGTCGATCTCCGCCGCGCGAAGGGCGGCGGCGATCCCCGCGTCATCCAGGGCTGAAACGTCCGTAAAGGTGTCACAGGCGGCCCGGACACGGGCCCGCAGGTCGTCCTCCACGAGGGGCGGCAGGGCGAAGGCGTGGACCTCAAACCGGCCTCGGTCATGGCGCTCAAGAAGGCCCACCAGCAGTTGGGAGACGGCATGGATCCGCAGGTCGGACGATACATAGCCGACGCGGATACGGTCGTGCCGGTAGGTCTCCCCCCTCCAGACGGCCGCCGGGGTCTCCGGGAAGCGTCCCTTCACATGGGTGCGGACGCAGGCCATCTGGTCGGCGGGGTCGTCATTGTGGGCCAGGAAGGTGAAGGGGATGGTCACGGGCTCGCCGCGCCGCACGCCGTCACGGACCTCGTCTCGCAGGACGGCGAAGTCACGCCAGTCGCAGCTCCGCATCTGCTGGTCGAGCAGGGCGCCAGTCAGGTCGGGAAGCGAGGGCTCCAGGGCCCGGGCTGCGCGATAGGACTCCACCGCCTCTGCGTGTCGCTTGAGGGCCGAGAGCAGGTGTCCGCGGTTCGAGTACGCCAGGGCGTAGGCTGGCTCTGCGGCGATCGCCGCGTCCAGGGCGGTCAGCGCCTCGTTGTTCCGGCCGAGGGATCTGAGGGCATTGGAGCGCAGGTTATGGGCGTCGCCGGACTCCGGCCGCAGCGCCGCTGCACGGGTGGCGAAGTCGAGGGATCGCCCATCGTCGTTCAACGACCGGAAGGCGCGGCTGAGGGCCAGCAGGGCGTCGACCCGGCCAGGCTCCCGCTCCGCAAGGGCCGACCAGATGTCGATGGCCTCCCGGATTCGGCCGAGGGATCGCACGGCGACGCCCAGGTTGTAGGCCGCATGGCCATGCCCCGGGCGCGCAGCGAGGATCTCCCGATAGACAGGAACAGCCTCTCCCGCCCGGCCGGCCCGATGGAGACCGACCGCGGCGTTGAAGCGGGCCTCGATCTCCGCGTCCGTCACGCCGGGGTCGGGGCCGAAAGCGCGGCTTCGACCGCAGAGACGATTTCCGCGGCCTGGGGGTCCGTGCGGGGCCCGAAGGCGGCGATCAGTTGGCCGTCACGGCCGACCAGAAGCTTGTGGAAGTTCCACGCCGGGTCGGCGGCCTCGCCCAGGGTCTCCAGGGCCCACTTGTAGAAGGGGTGGGCCGAGGCGCCCTTGACGTCTTCCTTGGCGGTCAGCGGGAAGTCGATGTTGAACCGGGTCTCGCAGAAGGCCTTGATCTCGGCTTCGGTCCCCGGCTCCTGGCCCATGAACTGATTGCAGGGCACGCCCAGCACGGTGAGGCCCTGGTCCCGATACTTCGCATAGAGAGCCTCGAGCCCCTCGTACTGCGGGGTCAGGCCGCAGCGCGAGGCGGTGTTCACCACCAACACGGCGCGGTCGCGGAATCCGGTCAGGGGAAGCGGCTCCCCGTCGATGGAGGTGAAGCTGAAATCGTAGAGGCTGGTCATGGGGCTCTCCTGTCGAAGGGTCAGACGTGGTGTCGGGGGCCGGAGTCTTCCACCGCATGCTCGATGGCGAGGGCCAGGTCCAGGGCCCGGGCGGCCTCCTCGCCGGTGACGACCGGCCGGTCCCGTTCTCCCCGGACGCAGTCCAGGAAGGCGCTGACGCTGGCGCCGAGGGGGTCGCGGGCGCCGGGCGTTTCGGCGAAGTCCGGATTGAGGTCGAACCGGGTGGTGTTGCGGAACGTCCGGGCCAGGAAGTCGATCTCCAGTTCTCCGGAGGGATAGACCACCTTCATCGACCGGCGCCGCTCGGGGGCCATGCGCGAGGCGTCGAAGATCGCCGTGAAGCCGTCATCGAAGGTCACCTCGGCGCGCACAGCGTCCAGGCCGCCGCTGTAGGCGATGTCGCCCTCCCCCTCCGCCGCCAGGGGGGCGCCCGCCGAGAGCGCCAGGGCGAGGTCGAGGTCATGGATCATCAGGTCGAGGATGACAGAGATGTCGAGGCTGCGCTGGCTGACGGGTCCCTGACGCACGGCCTCCAGCCTGAGGGGCCGCTCCGGCGCGCTGAACAGGCCGATGGCGTCAAAGACCACCCGCTCCTGGTGCCCGCAAGCCACCGCCAGGCCGCGCCGAGACGCCTCCGCAAGGATGCGGTCGGACTCCTCCAGGCTGACCGCCAGGGGCTTCTCCACATAGACCGGCCGGCCGGCCCTGAGGGCCGCCAGCGCGCCTTCGGCGTGGAGGACCCCGGGGGACGCCACGGTCACGACATCGACAGCATCCAGGAAGGCCGACAACTCTGAGAAGGCCTCCGCCCCGTGGCGGGAGGCCACATCGCGGGCCCGCTCCAGGTCCGGATCGAAGACGGCGGCCAGCCGCGCGCCCGCGGCCTGGGCGTACTGGCGGGCGTGGTAGCCCCCGAACACCCCGGCGCCGATCACCCCGCCCCTCAGGACCTTGTCCATTCTCTGCTCCGGAATTCTCGCTTGCGCCTAGCATTCCAAGCCCCCGGGCGCCACCTTGGGTGCAGTTCCAGAGCGGCGGCGCCGCCGCCTCACCAAGTTCCTTAGGGGGAAGACATGACCACTTCACGGGAAATCCGACTGCGCAGCCGCCCACAGGGCCTGCCCGCCGCCGCCAACTTCGAGGTCGCCACCGTCGAGCTCGCCGCCCCCGGTCCGGGCGAGGTCCAGGTGCGCAACACCTGGATGACCGTCGATCCCTACATGCGCGGGCGCATGAACGACGTGAAGAGCTATGTCCCGCCCTTCCAGCTGGGCCGGCCCCTCGAAGGCGGCGCCATCGGCGAGGTGATCGCCTCCAACGATCCGTCCCTGAAGACTGGCGACCTCGTCCAGTCCAATTTCGGCTGGCGCGAGGCGTTCAATGCTCCGGCGTCCAGCGTCCAGAAGCTCAATACACACGGACTGCCCACCGAGGCCTTCCTGGGCGTCGCCGGCATGCCCGGCCTGACCGCCTATGCCGGCCTGCTCCGCGTCGCCGCATTAAAGCCAGGTGATGTGGTCTTCGTCTCCGGCGCAGCCGGGGCCGTGGGCTCCCTCGTGTGCCAGATCGCCAAGCTGAAGGGCCACAAGGTCATCGCCTCGGCCGGGGGCGCTGAGAAGGCCAGGTTCCTTAAGGACGAGATCGGGGTCGATGCGGTGATCGACTATAAGGCGACCGGCGACGACGCCGCCGCCCTGACCGCCGCCCTGGCTGAGGCGGCGCCCGAGGGGATCGACGTCTACTTCGACAATGTCGGCGGCGGCCACCTGGAGGCGGCCCTCAACGCGGCCCGCCCCTACGCGCGCTTCGCCATCTGCGGCATGATCTCGATGTACAACGCAGAGGCGCCCGTCCCCGGCCCGTCGAACATGGCCCTGATCATCGGCAAGAACCTGCGGCTCGAAGGCTTCATCGTCTCCAACCACTGGGACATGATGGGCGACTTCCTGAAGGACCTTGGAGCCTGGCACAGCCAGGGCAAGTTGAAGTGGCGCCAGACCGTGCGCGAGGGCATCGCCTCCGCCCCCGACGCCTTCATCGGCCTCTTCACCGGGGCCAACATGGGCAAGATGCTGGTCAAGCTGGTTTAACGGCTGGCGAAGGACTTGAGGGCGGCCTCGGCGACGGGACCGCCCCACTCCTGGACGAAGTGTCCGGCCTCCGGGATCCGAAGGGGCTCGGGGCAGTTGGGCAGGAAGCGCCTCAGGTCCTCCATGACTGGCGGCCCCAGCACCATGTCGGCCTCTCCGATCGCCATGAAGGCCTTTCCCCTGAAGTCCTTTGACCAAAAGGCCTGGGCCGCGAGGCTCTCCTCGATGCCCTCCATGCCGGGGTCGGTCATGACCCGCTCGGGAAAGGCGCGGACCCCGGCCTTGTAGCGGATATCCGGGAAGGGGGCGTCATAGGCCGCGCGCTCGGCCTCCGACAGGTGGGGGGTCCCCCGCCCAATGAGGTCGCCCACCGCAAGATCCGGATTGGCCTTGGCGTAGGCCCGCCAGGCCAGGAAGCCCGGGGAAGGCGGATCGCCCGTCGCCAGGGTCGTATTCATGGCGATCAGGCGGGAGAGCCTGCCCCGGAACCCTTCATCCACTGGCAGGGTCAGGCCGATCAGGCCGCCCCAGTCCTGGACCACCAGTGTGATGTCCCGCAGGTCCAGGCGCTCGACCAGGGCCAGCAGCATCCGACGGTGGAAGTGAAAGCCGTAGACGGCGTCGTCTACCGGCTTGTCCGAGCGCCCGAACCCGAAAAGGTCCGGCGCCACGACCCGGGCGCCCGAGGCCAGGAAGGCCGGGATCATGCGCCGGTAGAGAAAGCTCCAGGTGGGCTCGCCGTGCAGGCACAGGAAGGTCGGCGCCCCGGTCTTCGGCCCTTCGTCGATCACCGCACAGCGCAGGCCCTCGTAACCTGGCAGGTCGTCGATGTCGTTCGGGGCCCAGGGAAAATCGGGCAGGTCGGCGAAGCGTTCGTCGGGGGTTCGCAGGGCGTCGATCATGGAGTGGTCCTCGTCAGGCTGGGCCCAGCCTCCCACGGGTTCGCCCCTCGACCAAGTCCGCCCGTTGGCGCGGCAACGCCCAACCGCTAAAGAGACTCCCGCACAAACCGGAGCCTGCCCGTGTCCCGCCTGTTCAACGCCTACGTCATTGTCGACTGGAGCGCCGCCGCCAAGCCGACCACCGGGGCGGACTCCGTCTGGATCGGGGTGATGAAGCGGGATGTCCGCTTCCGCCTGACCTTCGAGGCCTTCAACCCGCCGACCCGGGCCGAGGCCGAGAAGAGGCTCAACATCCTGTTGGATGATTTCCGCAAGCGATCCGAGCGCGCCCTCCTGGGCTTCGACTTCCCCCTGGGCTTCCCGCGCGGATTCGCTGCCTCGCTCAATCTCCCCGGCGAGGCGCCCTGGCGCGCGGCCTGGTCCCAGCTGGACCGCATGGTCAAGGACAAGCCGGACAACACCAACAACCGCTTCGGCGTCGGCTCTGAGATCAACCGGCGCATGACCGGCGGCCCCTTCCCCTTCTGGGGCTGTCCGCCCAAGGACGCCCTGACCACCCTCCAGCCCAAGCGCACGCGGGACCACGGCCCCGGGGACCTGCCGGAGTTCCGCCACGCCGACGCCGCGGCCAAGGCCGCCTCGATCTGGAAGCTGTATTACAACGGCTCGGTGGGCGGCCAGGCCCTGCTGGGCATTCCCTTCGTGCGCCGCCTGCAGGCGAACCGCGGCGAGGGCTTCCGCATCTGGCCCTTCGAGACCGGCTTTCAGCCCCTGTCCGAGGCCGCCCTCGCGGGGGTGGAGGTGGTGGCGACCGAGGTCTACCCCTCCCTCTACAAGGCCCAGCCGGGGCCGGGCGAGGTGAAGGACCTGGCCCAGGTGCGCGCGACCGCCGAGCACTTCGCCCGGCTGGACGAGGCCGGTAAGCTGGGCGCCGTCTTCGGCCCCGGCAAGGCCCTCGCCCCTGAGGTCATCACCGACGCCGAACGCGAGGAAGGCTGGATCCTGGGGGTCGAGGGCTAGGCGTCAGAATCCCCTGAACCGGTCGCGGCCAAGTCGACCAGGGGGTAAGCCATGAGGCCATTGACCCCCTCAGTCAGCTTCGCTGACAGCTCCCCCTTGGGGGAGCAATGGCTCTGTAGCTCCTCCCCCAGGGGGAGGACGGAGAGGGGCAGCTGGTAGGCTGTAGACCCCCTCAGTCAGCTTCGCTGACAGCTCCCCCTGATGGGGAGCAATTGCTGAGTCATTCCTCCCCCAAGGGGGAGGTGGCGCGCGAAGCGGGCCGGAGGGGGTCAACCGAGTCGCCGTAGCTTCCCTCACCGCGCTTCGCGCGGAGCTCTCCCTTGGAGCGCGCAAATGAGGGGCTCTGTGGAGGCCGCCCCGACTTCTAGCCGAACGTGGCCAGGAAGCTCGTCGGCGCCAGGCGGACATGGGCGTCCAGGGGCGGCGCCAGTTCGAAGGCGCGGGGCTCCCGGGCGAAGTTCCAGACCCGCACCAGACGCCAGGACTCGCGGTTGTCATTGGCTACCGCCAGTTCGTTCCGGGAGATGTGGAAGGCCGAACGCTCCCAGCCATTCGTGGTCTTGACCTCGACCAGTCGCGGTCGGCCCTCCGGTGTGAAGCTGGCGATATCGTACCCGGCGCCATCGCCGTCCTCTTGCGAGGTCCAGCGGACCTGGTCGGCGAGGTCCTTGCGGCCCGCGGCGGCGAGGGCATGGCGCTCATGGGCGAGAACCAGGGCTTCGCCGGACCGACCCAACTCCCGGTTCCGGGCGTCCGCCTCCGCCGGGTCGAAGCGGCGCGCGATGGCCTCGGCGCGCATGGGGTCAAGGGAGGGTCGGTTGAGTGGCGGTGGCGGTGGCTCGAAGAATAGCGCCCCGGCCTCCTGTCCGCCGGACGCGGAGCCTCGATAGGGCATCCGGTCCTTCCCCAGTCGCCTGAGCACGGCGTCGATCAGCCGGACCTGGAAGGCCTTCGCAGGGAGATAACCCAGGATCCAGGGCTGGTTCAGGAGCTGCAGAACCGCGCTGATGTTCCGGTGCTTGAACTCGATCGACGTCTGCGACCGTCCCGGCAGGTGCGATTGCAGGGCCCGGTTGTGCGCGGCCTTGCTGAAAGACCGCCTGGCGAGTTCGTCCGCCAGCATGTCGAAATAGTCTTCGACGATCCGGTCGTTCTCGGCGTCCGTCCAGTCCCCGCCGCCGGTCACCCCAATGGCCTTCGCGACAGGAAGGCGAAGCGGCTGAGGAGCAGGACCGAAGACAGGAGGCTGGCGATCAGGACGCCCTCGACAATGCCATTGACGCCCCGCCCGGCCGGCAGCGCCAGGAACCAGGCCAGGGGGGCCATCACCAGGACGTAGCTGACAAAGTGGGCGGCGGTGGGAACCAGGATGTCCCCCCGCGCCCGGAGGGACTGGGCGACGACCACCTGGAGGGCGTCGGGCGGGATGATGGCCGCGGCAAGGATGAGGGCCGGAACCGCAATGGCCAGCGTCGCGGCATCCGTTGTGTAGCCCGCGGCGATGAGGTTCGCCCCCAGCCAGACGACCAGGGTGACCAGCAGGCAGAAGGCCAGGGTGACGCCGTAGGCGATCAGGCTGATGCGACGGATCGCCTCGGCGTCCCTGGCGCCGTAGGCGCGGCCCACCAGCACCGATAAGGCGGTGGCGATGCCCAGAGGCACCATAAAGGCGAGCGAGATGACATTGACCACGATGCTCCAGGTCGCGACCTGAAGGGTCCCCAGCCATCCGGCGACGACGTTCATGCCGGCGAAGGCGGCCATCTCGAAGAAGCCAGAGGCGCCGGCGCCCAGGCCGATCTGGGTCTGCTCCGAAGCCGCTTTCGGCGCCGGGGGCGCCGGCGTGAAGACGCCGAGGCTCCGGGCCTCGGGCATGCGCAGGATGTAGACCACAAGAGCCAGGGTCAGGGCGGCCCGGGCGATGAGGGTGGCGAGGGCCGCGCCGACGGCGCCAAGGGCGGGCAGGTCAAAGTTCCCGGGCACCAGGACCAGCAGGGCGAGAAGGTTCACCAGGTTGGCCGCCCACATGAAGACCGCCCCGATGCGCGGACGGCCCAGCCCCTCCAGCCAGGCTGAGCAGGCCGATCCGATCACGAAGAGGGGCATGGAGAGGGCGAAGATCTGCAGGGGCGGCGTCGCCCCGGCAACAAGATCATCCGGCAGTTGAAGCAGGCCGAGTAGCCAGGGGCCGAGGAAGAAGAGCGCGGCCCCCGCGAAGGCGCCGACCTTGACCCCGTAGACCAGGCCCCGGCGCAGGACCGCCCCCGTCTCTTCCGGTCGACCCTCCCCGATGGCGCGGGCGGTCATGACCTGGACCCCGCCGAGGAGCGCGGTGCCCACGACCAGGACCACCGTACTGGGAGCCCAGGCCATGGCGTGCCAGCCCAGCTGGACAGCGGAATAGCGACCCACGACGATGGCGTCGCTGACGCCCATTGTCATCATTCCCAGCCGGGAGATGACCACCGGCCAGGCCAATGTGAACAGAGCCGCCAGGTCCTGGCGCACCGCGTCATGACGGCGTTCACCCGCCCCTGCGGCCATACCGGACCTCCCCACGCACGAAGGCGCGACACTGCCTCTTCCGGACGCACCGGGCAAGGCGTGCGGCTCAGCGGCTGAAAACCGCCACGAGCTCGAGGTGCGAAGACCAGAGGAACTGGTCTACGGGACGGATGCGTTCCAGCCTGAAACCCCCGTCAACAAGTCGCCGGGCGTCCCGGGCGAAGGTGGCGGGATTGCAGGAGACGCCTACGACCCGGGCGGCGCCCGACTGGGCGATCTCGGCGGCCTGGGCCAGGGCGCCGGCGCGAGGCGGATCGAAGACGACCGCGTCGATTCGTTTCAGCTCGACCGCCGAAAGAGGACGTCGGAAGAGGTCGCGGGCCTCGGCGGTGACGCCGTGCAGGCCCGGCGCCGTGGCGACGGCGGCGGCGAGGGCGCGGATGGCGGGGGCGGACCCGTCCATGGCCAGGACCGGGGCGACCTCAGCCAGGGGGAAGGTGAAGGCGCCGAGGCCACAGAAAAGGTCGGCGATGCGCCGCGCGCCCTCCACGGCGACCCGGGCCTCGGCGACCATGGCGGCCTCGGCGGCGGGGTCGGCCTGCAGGAAGGCGCCGGGCGGAAGGGCCACACGGGCGCGGCCAATCCTCAGGCTGGGCTGGCGCTGCTGGAACAGGATGTCGCCGGCCAGGGTCAGGCGGGCGAGGCCAGCCTCGGCAGCCAGCGCCGCGACCTCCTGCCGGGCGTCGGCTGACAGGCCGCCCGACCGCGCCTCGACACCGGTCACGTCGATGTCCAGGCCGTCGTCCGTGACGGTCACGTGCAGCGACGGCGCCGACTTCGGATGCTCCAGGAGCGGCGCCGCAAGCCGCCGCAGGGCCGGCAGGGCGCGGACGATGGAGGGGTCCAGGACGGCGCACCCTTCGATGTCCACCAGGCTCCAGGACTTGCGGGTCTTGAAGCCGAGCCGCGCCTCGGTCCGGGAGGATCCCCGGCGGGCGTGGAGGGCCCCCCGTCGACGCCCGCCGGGGGTTGTCCGGAAGACCGGCAGGATCTCGGTCTCCAGCCGTTCCAGGGCCAGGGTGGCCCTGAGCCGCTCGACCTTCCAGGCCAGGGCGGAGTCCGAATCCCAGTGCTGGAGGACGCAGCCGCCGCAGGTCCCAAAATGCGGACAGGGCGGGGTCCGGCGTAACGGACTGGGCTCCAACACCGCGTCGAGGACGGGCCCTTCCGGACCGGCCCGCAAGCGCACCGTCTCCCCGGGAAGGGCTCCGGCGACATGCAGGACGCCGCCATCGTCCAGGCGGATCAACCCATCCCCCTCCCCGCCCATGGCCGTGACGGCGAGGGGACCCGCGCGGGGGGCTGCAGGGGGCGTCCGGGAGGTCTGGGACCGGGGGGGTCTGCGGAGGGGCACGGCGACAGTCTAGACCCTTTGCCCCCTGACCGGGAGCCCTGTGCGGCGGGTCTTGCAATCGACGCGTTCCGCCATAGGCTTGGTTCGGTCCGCAAAGGAGTCCCGCCATGCGTTCCCTGGTCACCTGCGCCGCCGCCTTCGCCCTTCTCGCCGCCGTCCCGGCCCCGGTCCGCGCCCAGACCGCGCCCGTCCAGGAATTCGGCCGCGGCGACGTCTGCCAGGAGCAGAAGCAGGAGGCTGGGACCAAGGGGGCCCTGATCGGCGCCGTCGGCGGGGCGCTCCTTGGCCGCGCCATCGCCGGGCGAGGCCACAAGACGGAAGGAACCCTGCTGGGCGCCGCCGCCGGCGCCGGGGTGGGCTATGGCGTCGGGCGCGGGTCCGTGACCTGCGTGGACTACCCGCCCCAGGTGACCCAGACCGACTACAGCCGCGAGCACTGCCGCTGGGTGCAGCAGTCGCCCCAGGACGGCCAGCCCCGCCAGTTTGAGGTCTGCCAGAACTCCGACGGGGTCTGGCGCGCCAGCGGCCGGGAGTGATCAGCCCTTCCGGGCTGTGACGAGGAACTCGACATTGCCATCCGCCCCCGGAACGGTGCTGTCCGCATGCGCGGTCACGCGCCAGCCCGAGGCCTTCAGGAAGGCGCAGGCCGACTGAAGAGCGTCCTGGCGGGCCGCCGGATCGCGGACCACGCCTCCCTTGCCCACCTTTTCGGGTCCCACCTCGAACTGCGGCTTGACCAGGGCGAAAAGCCAGGCGCCCGGCGCCGCCAGGGCGAGGGCCGCCGGCAGGACCTTGGCCAGGCCGATGAAGCTGGCGTCGCAGACCACGACGCCCGGCGCCTCGGGAACAAGATCCGCATCCAGACGACGGGCGTCCACGCCCTCAAGGCTGACGACCCGGGGATCGGCCGCCAGGCGGGGATGAAGCTGGCCGCGGCCGACATCCACGGCATAGACGCGGGCCGCGCCCCGGTTGAGGCAGACCTCCGTGAAGCCGCCGGTGGAGGCCCCGACATCCAGCACGACGGCGCCATCGAGGGGGGCGTCTGAAAAGCCCGGGGCGCTCTTGAGCTTCCCTGCCGCCCGGCTGACCTCGCCGAAGGCGGGCTGGAAGGTGATTTCGGCCTGTGGGTCGATCAGGTCGGACGGGCGGGTCACCGGCCGCCCGCCCGCAGTCACCCCCCCGGCCTCGATGGCGGCGCGGGCCCGGGCGCGGCTCGACGCCAGCCCGCGCTCGGCGAGGACGGCGTCGGCGCGCCGCCGGGCGGGACCTCCAGGCGCGGGGTTCGGCATGGGTGTAGTCTGTCCCGGAAGCCTCCGCGAGACAACCGAGCCCCGCCTGTGTCCGGGTCGCCGCTCCAGAAAGAGGAGCCGGGTTCAGCCAAGAACCAATTCCCATCCTCCGGAACATGATCTAGGACACCGGCGATGCGCGGCTCTGGTCTCATCGGGTTCCTTCGCTGGTCGGCCCCAGTCCTGGTGGCCCTGGCCCTGACCATGCGCATTGTCGTTCCGGCGGGCGTCATGTTCGCCCAGATGCCGGACGGCGGGCTGCAGATGACCCTCTGCACCGGCCAGGGCGCCATGGTGGCCCCGCTCAACGATGACGGGGCAAGCCCGGACGCCGGCAAGGGCGCTTCGGATTCTCCGTGCGCATTCTCGGCCATGGCGGCCTTCACGCCGACCGAGTCCATGCTTCTGCCGGTCCTGGCGCCCTGGCCGGCGCCGCCCGTCTTCATCGGTCTCGAGTCGGGGCACCAGCGCCCGGGACTCGGACTCCCGGCGCCGCCGCCGCCCAAAACCGGTCCCCCCATCCTCGCCTGAATCCGTCGCCCGGCCGGACGCGTCCGGCCATGTCTGACATTCAGTCGAGAGCCCTTTCATGCCCACCCTTCCTCGCGCCGGCGCCCCGCGCCGCGCCCTCGCGGCGGCCCTGACGCTCGCCGCCGCGCCCCTGCCTGTGATCGCCGCCGAGACCCTCGTCGACGCGCCCGAAGTCGACGCCGTGATCGTCGTCGGCCAGGGCGACCAGCCCATCACCGTCCAGCCCCGGGGCCTTTCGGTCTCCCTCGGCGAGACCGAGTTCCGGGCCGTGAACGCCATCAATGTCGAAGACCTGATGAAGTACGCGCCCAACTTCTTCGTCCGGAAGCGCTTCGCCGGCGACGACAACGCGGTGGTCGCCCTGCGGGGCGCCAACACCGTCCAGAGCGCCCGGACCCTGGTCCTCGTCGACGGGTTTGTCGTGTCCAACTTCCTCGGCAACCGGTTCGACTTCCCGCCGAAGTGGAACGTCGTCGGCCCGGCGGAAGTCCGGCAGTTCGACATCGTCTATGGCCCCTACTCGGCGCGCTACGGCGGCAACTCCATGGGCGGGGTGATCTCGGTCACCACCCGGGCGCCCGAGCGGAACGAGGTCTACGGCCAGGCCCAGGTCATGCTCATGCCCTTCACGGAGTACGGCTTCGACGAGACCTTCCGGGGCTACAGCGCCGAGGCGGGCCTGGCCTGGAAGCCTGAAGACTCGCCGTTCAGCCTGCGGGCGGGCTTCCGGCATTTCGAGAACACCGGCCAGTCCATGACCTACAACCTCCTGACCCCCGCGACCGGGACGGGAACGGCGGTGACCAGAGCCTTTGTGGACCCGAGGCTGGCGACCCCGGTCTTCGGCGCCGCCTCACCGGTCCGTGTCATCCAGGACCAGTTCCGGCTTCGCGCCGGCTGGGAGATGGACAGCGGGTGGACGCTGGAGGCCATGGGCTTCGCCTGGCTGACCGACCAGGACCTCACAGACACGCGGACCTTCCTCAAGGACGCTGGCGGATCACCGGTCTGGCAGGGTCGCGTAGCCTTCGGCGGTCGAACCTGGAACGCGACCGGCCTCACCCAGTCCCTGACCCGTCGAACCGAGTATCTCGCCGGCCTGCGGGCGGGCGGCGACGCTGTCGGCTGGGCGGTGTCGGCCAACGTCTCGCGATACTGGATCGCGAGCCAGGATGGGCGGACCTCTCGCGACATGGCGACGGGGCTGGTCAACGGCGCGGGGACACAGACCCAGGCCCGGGAACCCGGATGGTGGACGGGCGCAGTGACCCTGGAGAGGACGTTCGGCGATCACGCCGTCGCCTTCGGGGCAGACGCCAACCTCTATGAGACAAGGTCCGAGACCTTCAGCACCACGGCGTGGAAGAACGCCTCCAATCCGGTCTTCTCAGCCTCCACCTGGGGGAAGACGACGACCTTCGGGGCCTTCCTCGAGGACGAGATATCTCTTCCGGGCGACTACAGCCTGACCGCGGGCGTCCGATACGACGCCTGGAAGGCTCACGATGGCGGCATCGGCAAGTTGATCGCCGGTCGCCGGGTGGACGACGACTATCCGGAGCGGACCGATAGCGCCATCAGCCCGAAGCTCAGCTTCCAGGGCCCACTGGCGGCGGGTTGGGCGGTCCAGCTCAGCCTGGGCAAAGCGACCCGTTTCCCGACAGTGGGCGAACTTTTCCAGGGACGCATTGACGACATTACTCAGCAGATCGATCCGCAGAGCTTCGATCCCAACCTGAGGCCGGAGACGTCGCTTGACGCCAGCCTCATCCTGAGGCGCAGCTTCGGCGACGTCCGGGTGACGAGCTCAGTCTTCCTGCAGGACGTCCACGACGCCATCTTCAGCTTCCAGGGTCTCAATCCCTTCGGCCAGGTGGTTTCATCCTTCAAGAATGTCGACCGGGTCCGGCAGGTGGGCGTCGAGCTCATCGCCGAGGCCCGGGATGTGGGCGTCGAGGGTCTCGACATCGACGCCAACCTCTCGTGGATGGACGCCCGGACGCTCCGCAACGCCTCGGCGCCCGCGGCGGAGGGACAGATGTTCCCGCGGATCCCGGAATGGCGCTCCAATGGCTCGATCCGGTACCGGGTGAGCGACTCCGCGCGGGCCTCCCTCGGATGGCGCTACGCCACCCGTCCGAACTCCGACCTCTTCGGCCTGTCGCGAGGCGACGCCTACGGATTCCAGACTGAGTACTTCACCCTGGATGGTCGGCTCACCTGGGCGGTCGGCCAGCATGCAGAGGTGGGGCTGGGCGTCGACAACCTGCTGAACGACCAGGCCTACGTCTCGCACCCCCTGCCCCAGCGGACCTTCGTGGTCGACCTCAAGAGCCGGTGGTGAGCGCCATGACCGAGCCCGGGTCCCTGCATGGCGCCGAGCGCAAGGCCATCCTGGCCCACAGGACGGTCTGGCGTTGGCACTTCTACGCCGGCCTGTTCTGCATCCCCTTCGTCATCATCCTGTCCCTGACCGGAGCGGCCTACCTCTTCAAGCCACAGATCGAGGCCTTCCTCGACAGCCCCTATGACCACCTGGTCGTGCAGGGCGAACCCAGAAGCCCCGAGGCTCAGGTGAAGGCGGCCCTCGCCGCAGCGCCAGAGGGCTCCAGGCTCCGGTTCTACGAGGTCAGGCGGGAGATGGACGACGCCGCCCGCGTCACCCTTTCGACGCCCGACGGGCCCCTCATCGCCTTCGTGCATCCGGAAGCCAATGTCGTGCTCGGCCTGGAGCGCGAGGCGGAACGGCCGATGGAGGTGATCAAGACGATCCACGGCGAACTCCTGATGGGCGAACAAGGCTCCATCCTTGTCGAGCTCGCGGCCGGATGGGCGGTGGTGATGATCCTCACCGGCCTCGTCCTCTGGTTTCCCAGGGGCGGTCGCGGTCCCGGCGGGATCCTCTGGCCGCGGCTCAGCCTGGGCGGGCGCCTCGCCTGGCGCGACCTGCATGCTGTCACAGGGTTCTGGGTCTCAGGGCTCGCCCTCTTCCTCCTGCTCACCGGCCTGCCCTGGACCACGGTCTGGGGCGACGCCTTCAAGGAGGTGCGCCGGGCGACAGGAACCCTTGCGGCTTCCCAGGAGTGGTCCTCGGGCCGGAAGTCAGAGAAGGTCGACGATCACGCCGCCCACCGCGCCCTTTCCGGCCGCCCTCCAGCTGACGCAGGTCCGACGGTCGCATCGCTGGACCGGATGGCGGCGTCGGTCCGCCTGATGGACCTGCCGCCGCCAGTCCTGATCGCCCCGCCCGCGACGGGCGGCGGCTGGCGAGCCTCGCCGGTCTGGACGGTCCGGTCAGAGACCGCGAACCGGCCTCACAGGGTCGTGCTGACCCTCGACCCCGCCACCGGCGAGGTGACGGGGGCCGAGACCTTCGCTGACAAGCATCCGATCGACCAGGCCATCGGCTACGGGATCGCGGCCCATGAGGGACAACTCTTCGGGCTCGCCAACCAGCTTATGGGCCTGCTTGCGGCGACAGGCCTGGTCTTGCTCTCGGTGAGCGGGGTCGTCATGTGGCGGCGGCGCGGACCCTCAGGGGTGCTGGGAACGCCGGAGCGGCTGACCAACGTTAATGCCGCCCGGGGCGTCGGCCTCGCCATTCTGGCGCTGGGCGTCTTCTTGCCCGTCCTGGGGGCGAGCCTCATCCTGGTCGCCCTGGTTGAGTTCCTGGTCCTTCGCCGGATCCCCTCGGTCCGGACCTGGCTGGGCCTGGACCCCGTCAGATGAAGACGGCCACCATCTGGCGGGCGCGGGCGACGAGTTCGCCGGCGTCGTTCCAGAGACCCATGTCCTGTGAGGCGTAGCCGCCATCGGCGGCGTCGATGACGCTGTCCAGGAGCCACCAGCCTGAGGCGCTTTCCGGCGCCGCCGAGGTGAGGTCCAGGGACCAGGTCATGGTGCTGAAGGGGGCGAACTCGGGAAACAGCACCAGGGCCGGCGAGGGAACGGCGTCGGCCAGGGCCACCAGGGCGGGAAGGCCGCCGGGGGTCTCACCGTCGCCGTGCCGGATCCAGACCACGATCCTGGGCTCGGCCCCCGGGGTCATGGGCCGGGCGCCCCCGGCCAGGCGCACATCGAAGTGGTGGGCGAAGCTGGGCTTGCGGTCCGCGGCGAAGAAGGCGGGACAGGCCTCGGGGGCCGGAACGGCGGGCGGCGCGGCGCCTGAGGCGCCGATCCGCGAGTCCCGGCCGGCGCCATAGGTCAGGAGGGCGCGGGCGGCGGGTCCGGCCTCTCCCGTCACCGAGGCTTCGATGACGACGGCGGACTTGCCCTGGCGGACCACCTCGGCCTGCACGACCAGGCGCCCGGAGGCGGGCCCGGCGAGGGCGAAATGGGCGTTGCGCAAGGGTGGCAGGCCCGGATGCAGGCGCGCAGCCGCCTCCACGCAGAGGGCGCCGGTGAGCCCGCCGTAGGCCGTACGCCCCTGAAGCCAGTCTCCGGGCAGGTCGATGGCCAGACCCTGCTCGCCGGGAGCCAGGGACTGCATCATCTCGCGAAAGGGGGTTCCGGCGGTGTGGGTCATCTGGAGCTCCTCGCCTCCCGAGTAGCCAAGACGTTCGCCTGGCGCCAGCCCTGACCCCGGACTGGCGCAGGTCGCCCGCCAGGGGATAGAACAGGGATATGTTCAGTCGCCGTCGCCTGCTCCAGGTCGCCCCCGCCCTGGCCGTCCCCGCCGAGTTCCAGCCTCCGGTCCGGACGCTGCAACGGATCGACCTGGTGGACCCGGCGCGGGGACGGACCATCCCGACCCGGATTCATGTGCCGACGTCGGCCGGACCCTGGCCAGTGGTCCTGTTCAGCCACGGCTTCGGGGGGTCCCTCTCGGCCTTCGGGGAGACCGGGAGATACTGGGCGGCCCGGGGGGTCGTGGTGATCCACCCCACCCATACGGACTCGGTCCAGGTCCCTGACCCGATGCTTCCCGCCGAGGACGCCCGGGCAGTGCGCCAGGCCCTGGCCGCCGCGATGGGCGGTCGCCCAGGTGGCCCGCCCCTGACCGAGGTGATGGAACGGCCCGTCTTCCTTCGCAGCCGCCTCGCGGACATCGGGTTCCTGCTCGGGCTGGTGCGCGACCTTGATGACCGCCTTCCCGCCTCGGTGCGCGAGCGTATTGACCCCACACGCATTGGCATGGCCGGTCACTCCTTCGGAGCCTATCTGACTCTGGTCCTGTGCGGCGCAAGGCTATCGCCCGAGCCGCCCCCGCCCTTCCCGTCAGGCTTCCGGGGCGGCCTGGTGATCAGCGGCCAGGGCAGCGGACGCCTGGGACTGCGGCCCGGCGCCTTTGACCGAATGTCATCACCGCTCTTCAGCGTGACCGGAAGCCAGGACTTCGGGGCGGCGGGTGAGACGCCCGCCTGGCGACTGGAGGCCTTTGACCGGGCTCCGCCTGGCCGAAAGTACGCCGCCAAGCTGGACGGCTTCCGCCATGGCGACTTCGACGCCCCGGAGACCGATCCGGTCCTGGGCCGGACCGCCGGCCGCCTCCGCAACCTCCAGTCGGCCTTCTGGCGCGCAAGCCTCGCCGGCGACGCCACAGGCTGGGCCGAACTCGACCGGGCGGCCAGCGCTTCACGCCCTGGCTACCCGATGGAAGTCCGCCGCCGCTGACCAGGCCGGCCTCAGGCCAGAGTGGTCTCGGCGATCTTCTTGGCTGTCGCGTAATCAGCCTTTCCATTGCTGGCGCGGATCGACTGGTCCGTGGCGACGACCCGCTTGGGCGTCTTGTACCCGGCAAGGGACCTGCGAACGTGCGCGCGCAGGGCTTCCTCGTCGAGACTCGCACCCTCGGAGAGACGCACCACGCCGGTGACCGCCTGGCCCCACTTCTCGTCGGGCAGGCCCACCACAAGGGCGTCCTCGACGCTGGGATGGGTCTTGAGGGCCTCCTCGACCTCTTCCGGGAAGACCTTCTCGCCTGCCGTATTGATGCAGGCCGAGCCGCGTCCCAGCAGGGTCAGGGTGCCGTCCGCCTCGACGATGCACCAGTCGCCCGGGATCGAATAACGGACGCCGTTGATCGTCCGGAAGGTCCGGGCGGTCTTCTCGTCGTCCTTGTAGTAGCCGAGGGGATTGGGCGGCCCGATGGCGACCATGCCCGACCTGCCCGAGCCCGGCTCCACCGGTTGGTCGTTCTCATCGAACACCTTGCAGCGCTCGCCCAGCATGAACTTGGCGGTCTGGACCTCGGAGTCCTTGGTCATGATGGAATTGCCCATGCCCAAAGCTTCGGACGACGAGAAGCCATCGCTGAGCATGGCCTGGGGCATGTGCTCCAGCATGCCCTTCTTGACCTCGTGGCTCCACATCACGCCGGAGGAGACGATGGTCAGTATGCTGGACACGTCGTAGCGGCCGGGCGCCGCATTCAGGGCGTTCAGAATGGGCTTGGCGAAGGAGTCGCCGACGATGACCAGGGTCTGGGGCTTGTGGGCGTCGATCGCCGTCAGGAGTTCCTCGGCGTCGAAGTTGGGCTTCTCCAGGGTGATGACGCATCCGCCGGCCATCATGACGCCCATGGAGGTCAACAGGCCCGTCCCGTGCATCAGGGGCGGCGCCGGCAGGATGCGCGAGCCCACCGGCATGCGGCGGGTCGCCTCGGCGAGTTCCTCGAGGGTCTCGGGAACCGGGCCCAGCTTGCGCGCGCCCTGCAGGGTGATCTCCCGCATGTCGTGGTGAGTCCACATGACGCCCTTGGGCATGCCCGTGGTGCCGCCGGTATAGATGAAGAACTGGTCGTCGCCGGACCTGACGATGTCCAGGGGACCGCCATTGCCCTCGTCTCCAAGGGCCTCGAAGCGCTCGGCAAAGGGAGCGACATCGCCGGCTTCACTGACCTCGACCCAGGTCTTCACCTTGGGCAGGCGGGGTCGGATTTCGGCGACGGCGTCCCTGAACTCACTGGCGTAAACCACTGTCTGGGCGTCGGAATTGTCGAAGATGTACCAGACTTCTTCAGGGGTGTAGCGGTAGTTGACGTTGACGTGGGTCAGACGCGCCTTCCAGGCGGCCGCAACGGACAAAAGGTATTCGGGCCGGTTGCGCATGTAGATGGCGATCTTGTCGCCCGGCTGGGCGCCGCGGGCGATCAGGCCTCGGGCCATGTTGTTCGTCATCCGGACGGCGTCGCCCCATTTGATCACCCGCGCGCCATGGATGAAGGCGGGCGCCTCTGGCGACACGTTGGGACCCACGGCGTCGAGAATGTCTCCGAAGTTCCAGCCCATGACTTTTCATCCTCCTCAATCGCCCCGCTCTGGAGGGCTTGTGACAAACGTCCCCCGACCGGCGGGCAAATGCAAGCGCCCGGCGGGAGCGCCGGGTGGAACTCAGGGCCCAGAAGCGAGCGCTGCCTGCCGGAGCGCATTGATCAGGGCGGTTCGTCCATCGCGCAGGTCCGGTCCGCCAGACCTTGGCCAGGCCGAGTTCACGACGATGATGATCCGGTCCTGCCGGAAGGTGGTGATGGACTGACCGAAGATCCCGGTCGCCTGGTAGGCCCCATTGGGCTGCATCCACCAGAAGTAGCCATAGCCGGCCTGGCCGTTCTCGATCTGCTTGCTTGTGGCCTCCCGCGCCCAGCCCGGCGGCAGGACAGGACGGCCATCGATCACCCCGTCGTCGAGGACAAACTGGCCGATCCGGCCGTAGTCCCGCAGGGTCATGGACATGCAGCATCCGCCGCGCTCCAGGCCGCCGGGATCGGTCACCCAGAGGCCGTCGGCCTCCATGCCATAGGGCTTCCAGATCTTCTCCGAGGCGTACTCGGCCAGACCCTTGCCGACCGCCCGGGCGAGCAGGATGCCGACGAGGTCCGTCTCCCCGGTGTTGTAGTTGAAGACCGTCCCGGGGGGGTGGGCGCGCGGCAGGGTGCGCATGTAGGCCACCACCGGGTTCAGGCCGGGCTTACCCTCCGCCAGCTTCAGGCCCTCGAGCGGCCCCTTGGCGACGTCCGAGTTGGGGTCGGCATAGTCCTCGCTCCACCGGACGCCGGAGCTCATCATCAGGAGCTGGCGGAGGGAGACCCCATCGTAGGCCGAGCCCTTCAGCTCCGGCAGGATGTCCGTGACGGGGGTCTCAAGGCTCCTGATGCGTCCGTCCTGAATCGCCGCGCCCACGAGGGTGGCGGTCACGGACTTGGCGACGGAAAAGGACGTCCAGCGATCCTTCGGGCTTCGACCGGGCCCATACTTCTCCAGCAGGACCTCGCCATCTTGAAGCACCAGGAGTCCCGAGACTCGGTAGGCCTCCATGTACTGGTCCACCGTCCAGGTGCGGTCGGCATGGATGAAGGAGGGATCGATCTTCCGCGCCGCGAGGGGAAGGGCGTGGACGCGCGCGCCTGAAGCGATCGGGCGGGACTCGTAGACCGTCTCCATGGCCGGGTACCACTGGGCCTGCTGCTCGGGGCTCCAGAACAACAGGTGTGGCGTGTCCGGCTTCAGCGCGACCTGCGCGGTCGCCGGGGCCGTAAACAGCCCCGCCGCCGCAAGGGCGGATGCCAACAGGTGCTTCATGTGTGTCCTCCCCGGCCCGCAGCAGGCGCGAGCCTCTACTCCGCCCGGAAGCCCTCGTAGTCCCGGGCCGCCACCTCATCGATACGGATTTTGTAGCCCTCGCCGATGTACGGCATGAAGACCCGCGGCTTGCCGGGGACGTTTGCGCCCATGTACCAGGAGGCGGCGTCCAGGTAGAGGCTGCCCTCGGCGGCCTCATTGACATGCGCCACCCAGGCCTCCTGCGCGCCCGGATCGGCCTCCAGGGTCCGCGCCTGGCGGCCATCCGCCCAGCCGATGGCGCCGCTGATCCAGTCGATGTGCTGCTCGATGGACGAGATCATGTTCGACAGGACGGATGGACTGCCCGGCCCGGTCACGGTGAAGAGGTTCGGAAAACCGGAAACCATCAGGCCGAGGTAGGTCTTGGGCCCCTCAGCCCAGGCCTCGCCGAGGGTTCGGCCGCCTCGCCCCCGGATATCCATCTTCAGGAGGGCGCCCGTCATGGCGTCGAATCCGGTGGCGAAGACAATGACGTCGAAGGGCATGTCCTCCGCCGTGGTGCGGACGCCCGTCCCGGTGATCGTCTCGATCGGCATCTCGCGCAGGTCGACGAGTCTGACATTGTCCCGGTTGAAGGTGTCGTAATAGTCGGTGTCGACGCAGGGCCGCTTGGCGCCGATGGCGTAGCCCCTGGGAATGAGCCGCTCGGCGACCTCCGGATCGCGGACCATCTGTCGGACGCGGTCGCGGACATGCTCGCCGACCTCGTCATTGAGGTCGGGCATCCGCATGAGGTTGGGGATGGCGAACAGGGACATCAGGCCCATGCCGTTCCAGAGCCCCGCCTTCAGCGCCTCCAGCTCCTCGCCGCGGACCCGCAGGTCCGGCGGCGGGGCCGGGAAGATGGACTGCCCGCTCCGGAGCATGTCCCGGTAAACGGTGAATCCTTCCAGGAAGCCTTCGACCTCGGCGTCGGCCAAGGGCGAGTTCAGAGCGGGCAGCGAGAAGTTGGGAGTCCTCTGGAAAACCGTCACCTGGGCCGCCTGCTGGGCGATCAGCGGGATCGACTGGATCGCCGAGGACCCGGTGCCGATCACCGCCACCCGCTTGCCGGCGAAGTCGACGCCCTCGTGTGGCCAAAGTCCTGTCAGGTAGGTCTCACCCTCGAATTGATCAGCGCCGGGTATGTCCGGCGACTTGGGCACGGAGAGGCAGCCGGTGGCCATGACCACCCAGCGCGCCGAGATCTCGTCGCCATGGTGGGTCCTGACGGTCCAGCGACCGGTCGCCTCGTCGAACACGGCGCTCTCGACCCGGGTCTCGAAGAGGAAGGAGGACCTCAGGTCGAACCGGTCCGCGATATGCTCGGCGTACTTCAGGATCTCGGGCTGTGGCGCGTACTTTTCGCTCCACCGCCATTCGCGGGCGAGCTCCTCGGACCAGGTGAAGGAGTAGAAGAGGCTGGGGATATCGCACCGGGCGCCGGGGTATCGGTTCCAGTACCAGGTGCCCCCCACCCCGCCGCCCGCCTCGAAACCTTGGACGCTCAGCCCCGCCTCGCGGGCCTTGTGGACCATGTAGAGGCCGCCAAAGCCGGCGCCGACCACAGCGACATCCACCTGGGCGCCCTTCACGGGGGCTCTCCCGATCATTCCGTCGGCCATCTTCACTCTCCCTGGGCGCCGTGTCCTTGTTCCCGGGATAATGGACGGACTGGCGACAAGGTCTAGGGGTCAGTCGCGGGGCCTGCAGGCGAGCGTGAACTCCAGGCTGATGCGCAGGACGCCCGTCGAACGGCCGCCGTGGAGGAGCCGGTCATTGAAGATGACGGCCTGGCCCGTCCTGACAGGAGCCGGGATCATGCGGTCGCTGATGTCTTCGTCGGCGTACTGTGGCTTGCGGTGACCCAAGTGGTTGACGAAGGACGTATACCGAAAGTCCCGCAGATGAGAGCCGGGCAGGACCATGAGGCTCGGATTGTCGTCATCCTGCAGGAGCGGAAGCCAGACCTTCACCCTTTGCATGTCTGCAGGAAAGTCGAACCCGAGAAGATCCCAGAACCAGTAGTCGGCATGAATGGACCCCACATCCGAGGGGCTGTCGGGCCGTACCAGGCGCCAGTATACATCCGGGTCACCACGGCCTTCCTCGCCCGTCACGAACTCGCCGGCCGCCGGATCGAGGAATGCTCCATCCACCAAGGCCTGTTGGAAGACGCCAAAGAGGCGGGGCGGCAGAATCCTGGCCGACTTCTCCCGGAAAGCCGGATATCCCTCCCCGGACAGATAGTCCCCTGCAGCGCCAAGGGTCGGGAAAGACTGGCCGACGGCGCTGGACAGGTGTTCCAGAAAGAGGTCCTGCACAACCCTACGCAGGTCGTCCGCCTCCACGATGGAGAAGCCCTCCGCGCGGGAGGCGAGATCGAGGGGCCTTGGGGCCTTCGCCATCGTCATTCGATCCTCAACCCCTACCCTGAATACGTCGATAGGTCGGCCGTCTCTGGTGATTCCAATCCCGGCCTCCCGTCCTTCCGAGATTCATCAGACAGACGCCAGGGGCCCGCATCAAACAATCCCATCTGGAATCCAGCTTAGATAGGGCTTACGCGTATCGATGAAAATCGTATCTAGTGGCGTCTTGGCGATCAATCGATAACCGAATCCATCAATATACTTGAATATTTCGTTCTCCTGAATATCGTATATTGAGCTATTCTTGATTTCTACGCAGATTACTCCGGGTCGAAAAATTTCGAGTTTAGCACCCCTGAGCGCATTCAATTCTTCACCCTCTATGTCTAAATTTAGAAGATGAACCTCATTATTGACATCAGATTGAAATATATCGAATATCGTTGTAGCCTCTAGCTCGATGATGTTCGGCTTCAGGTCGTCGAATTTCAGCCTGTATCTTTCGCCCGTGGCGTGAGCGATCGTACTCATCGTCGGATCCGGAAAGATCTCGAAACTCACTGATTTTCGGCAATCGGAAACAAGCTCATTCAAAAATCGATCCCGTGGTCTGATTTCGGACCATTCGTTTTTGTACGCAGAGTTACCGTCGACGGCGTACCCACTCCATCCTTTCTCGTAGAACACGTAGGTGTTGCTGAAATCGATAGGGTGATTGGCGCCGACATCTAGATAAGAGCCGACCTCGACATCCCTGAGGATGGACTTCAGGATAAGGTCTACGCCTCCAACGGCATAGCTCATGTTGCGTTCCGGGCGGGCGAGTCTGTCGGTCATCGAAAACCAAACTCCGGTGCGCCGCGGGAGGTAGGGGCAGCCTCAACACAGCTGAAAGTCGACCTTCTGGACCCCTGATTGGGGTCCGCGGATGCAGCGCGTGCGACTCACGCGCCCGTACCCATTATGCCGTTCGCGGGCCGGTCCTGCTGAACTTCATTGGGTGGGTGTCGGACACCAAGCCTTCAAACCACAGGAGGCCAAAGACCCCGGAAGGCATCTAGGTCTTGCCTCCGGCCTCCAGGGAAGTATCTCTGCCCCAATCCCATAGCCATCAGGCCTTCGCGCCTGACCAGAACCCGGAGTCAAAGTGACACTCGCTGGAAGGCTTTTCTCGGGGGCGAGCCTCGCCCTTCTCCTGACCCTCTCCACCTCTCCTGCGCTCTCGGCCCCTGCGCCGGTCGCCGCCTCGGTGCAGCCCGCCACCGCCTCTGAACTGGCGCGCCTGGTCAACATCCCCTACGAGCGTTTCACCCTGCCCAATGGCCTGAGGGTGCTTGTGCACACTGACCGCAAGGCGCCTGTCGTCGCGGTGTCCATCTGGTACGGGGTCGGCTCCAAGCATGAGCCTGCCGGCCGCACCGGCTTCGCCCACCTTTTCGAGCACCTGATGTTCAACGGCTCGGAGAACGCGCCCGGCGACTTCTTCAAGCCGCTGCAGGAGGTTGGCGCCACCGACTTCAACGGCACCACCTGGTTCGACCGGACCAACTATTTCCAGACTGTCCCGACGGACGCCCTGGACCGCGCCCTCTTCCTGGAGAGCGACCGGATGGGCCACCTGCTGGGCGCCGTGACCCAGGAGAAGCTCGATAACCAGCGCGGCGTCGTCCAGAACGAGAAGCGGCAGAGCGACAACCAGCCCTTCGGCCTCGTGGACTACCTGATCAACCAGAACCTCTTCCCGCCTGGGCACGGCTACCGGCACAGCACCATCGGCTCGATGGCCGACCTGAACGCAGCCTCCCTGGACGATGTGAAGCGTTGGTTCACCGACAATTACGGCCCGAACAACGCCGTCCTCGTCCTGGCCGGGGACATCGATGCGTCGACGGCCCGGACGCTCGTCGAGAAGTACTTCGGTGCGATTCCGCGTGGCCCGCGGGTCGCCCCGGTGTCCGACGGCCCGGTCACGCTCAAGGCTCCCGTGAGCCTCACTCACAAGGACCGGGTGGCGACCACCCGGATCTACCGCAGCTGGTCGACGGCGGGCCTCAACGACCTGTCCTCCGTCGCCCTGGAGGCCGGGGTCAGCGTCCTGGGCGGCCTGTCCTCCTCGCGCCTCGACAACGCCCTGGTGCGGGACGAGAAGATCGCTGTCTCTGTCACGGCCGACTACAACGTCTTCCAGTCCGTGGGGGTCCTGACCCTGGCCGCGGACGTTCGCCCTGGCGTCTCGCCGGACCTGGTGGCCAGGCGCATGGACGAGGTCATCGCCGACCTGGTCCGCTCGGGCCCGACGGCGGAGGAGTTGGACCGCGCCCGCCGCGTCGAGATCGCCGGCAAGATCCGGGCGACCGAGGCGGTCGGCGGCTTCGGCGGCAAGGCGGTGACCCTCGCCGAGGGCGAGCTCTACGCCGATGACGCCGCCCTCTACCGCAAGCGCCTGGCCGCCTGGGCCGCCCTGACGCCGGGCGCCGTGCAGTCGTCCCTGCAGACCTGGCTCAGCCGCCCGGTCCTGTCGCTCCGCATCGATCCGGGCGAACGCGACCTGGATGGCGCCCCCCTGGGTGGAGACCCGGCCGCCAAGGGCGCCGTGATCGACCGGACACGGGTGGCCGAGGCCGCCCGCAAGCCCCGCGTCGACTCCACCATGCCGGGCGCCGGCAAGGTCCCCGCCCTGGACTTCCCGAACGTCGAGCGGGCCGTCCTCGCCAACGGCATGCCCGTGGTCTACGCCCGCCGGGCGAGCGAGCCGCGCACCCTGGTGGCCGCCAGCTTCGACGCCGGCACGGCGGCGGACGGCGTGAAGGACTTCGGCGCCCAGTCCATGATGCTTCGGGCCCTCACCGAGGGCGCCGGCGGTCTCTCCAGCCGCCAGATCGCCGAGCGCAGCGAACTCCTCGGCGCCAGCGTCGGCGGCATGGCCGGAGCGGATCGGTCCAATGTGGTCCTTGACGCCCTGACGCCCAACCTCGCCCCGTCCCTGACCCTCTTCGCGGATGTCCTTCGACGGCCCACCTTCGAGCCCGCGGTCGTGGAGCGCCTTCGCGGCCAACAGCTCGCCCGCATCTCGGCCGAGGCGAACAACCCCTCCGCGATCGCCGCGGCGGAACTGTCGAAGCGGCTCTACGGCGGCGTCCATCCCTACAGTGTCCGCGCCACCGGGGCGGGAGACTCCCAGGTGGTCAGCCGATTGACCCCGGCCGATCTCAAGGCCCAGCATGACCGCTGGATCCGGCCGGACAACGGCCGACTGATCATTATTTCCGACCGCCCCCTGGCCGAGATTCTGACCAAGCTGAACGCCACCCTGGGCGACTGGAAGCCGGAGCCGGGCGCGACCCGGGGCGCCAAGACCTTCCCGGCGCCGCCCGCACCGACGGGCAACCGGATCGTCCTCGTCGACCGTCCGAAGTCGCCACAGTCGGTGATCGCCGCCGGACAGGTCCTCGACGCCCGGGGCCGCGACGACCTCCTGGCCCTGCAGGCGGGCAACGAGATTCTCGGCGGCGGCTTCCTTTCGCGCCTGAACATGAACCTGCGCGAGACCAAGGGGTGGTCCTACGGCGTCGGCTCGGGAATTCCCGAGACGGTCGAGCGGGTCGCCTTCCGCGTCACGGCGCCGGTCCAGGCCGACCGTACGGCGGACTCCGTCATGGAGATCCTGAAGGAAACCCGTGACTTCACCTCCAGTCGCGGCGCCACGGCCGAGGAAAGGCAACTGACCGTCGACGGGGCGACGCGCGAGCTGCCGGGCCTGTTCGAACGCGGCGCCGCCGTCCTGAACGGCCTGTCCACCCTGACCGAGTACAATCGGCCGGACGATTGGTACGAGCGCCTGCCCGCGCGCTATGGCGCCATGACGGCGGCGGACATGGATGCGGCGGTGCGCAGGGTCCTCGATCCTGCGCGCCTGACCTTCGTGGTGGTGGGCGACGCCGAGGTGGTGAAACCGCAGCTGGACAAGCTCGGCCTGCCGGTCGAGGTGATCGCCGCCCGGCCCGCGACCAAATGAGACGGCGGGGCGGGCCAGGGCCCGCCCCTCAGCCCTTGGGAAGGTCCCCGGCGACGGCTGGGGCCAGCCGCCGGGCGATGTCCTCGACCCCCTGGGCGTTAGGATGCATGCCGTCCGGCAGGAGCTTGCCCGGCTGTCCCGCGACGCCCTCCAGGAAGAAGGGGTAGAGCCGGACGCCATTGGCCGCAGAGAGCTCGCTGTAGATGGGATTGAAGGCCCGGGCGTAGTCCTCACCAAGGTTGGGCGCGGCCATCATGGTCGTGAGGGCGGCCGGGATACCGCGCCGCTTCAGCTCGTCCAGCATGGCCTGCAGGTTGGCGCGGGTCTGGGCCGGGCTGAGGCCCCTCAGCATGTCATTGGCGCCCAGGCCGACGATCACGAGGTCGGGCTTGCGAGGCAGGCCGTCGAGGGTGAAGGCCATCCGGGCGAGACCGGCGGCGGTGGTGTCCCCCGAGACGCCGGCGTTGACCACACGCGCGCCCACTCCCTGCTCCGCCAGGGCCCGCTCCAGGGCCGGCGCGAAGCCCTGCGAGGGTTCGAGGCCGTAGCCGGCGAACAGGCTGTCGCCAAAGGCCACCACAAGGGGGCCCTCGAAACCCGCCTCCGCCGAGGGCGGCTTCTGCGCCCGGGCCGCCTCCCCGCCGGGCGAACAGGCGAGGACAAGCTGGCAAAGCCCGGCCATGATCACATATAGCCATAATCCTGAACGCACCGGACGCCTCCACGCATGCCCCACAACGCCGCCGACACCGACCTGATGATCTGCGCGCGGGGCGTGACACTCTCGCTTGGAAACACCGACATCCTCAAGGGTGTTGACCTCGACGCCCCCCGCGGACAGAGCCTGGCCGTCCTTGGTCCCTCGGGTTCGGGGAAGTCCTCCCTGATGGCGGTCCTCTCCGGGCTGGAGCGCGCCACCTCCGGCGAGGTGCGGATCAATGGCGAGGACTTCGGACCGCTTGACGAGGATGCCCTGGCCCGCGCGCGTCGGGGCCGGATCGGCATCATCCTGCAGGCCTTCCATCTGCTGCCGACCATGACCGCCCTGGAGAACGTCGCCACGCCCCTGGAGCTGTGCGGAGTGGCGGACGCCCGCGAGCGGGCGGTGTCAGAACTGACCGCGGTGGGACTGGCCGACCGGCTCGGACACTATCCCACCCAGCTGTCGGGCGGCGAGCAGCAGAGGGTGGCCATCGCCCGGGCCATGGCCCCGCGGCCCGGCCTGATCTTCGCAGACGAGCCCACGGGCAACCTGGACGGAGTGACCTCCCGTCGGGTGGCGGACCTTCTCTTCGAGCGTCGCGCGGCGGCCGGGGCGACCCTGGTGATGATCACCCATGACCCGGGCCTCGCCGCCCGCTGCGACCGGATTGTCGAGATGGCGGACGGCCGGATCATCTCCGACCGGCTGTCATGACGCCCGTCCCCCTGCCCACACTCTGGCGGATCGCGCGGCGGGACCTGTCCGCCAGCTTCCGGGGCCTGCGCCTGCTTTTCCTCTGCCTGTTCCTCGGCGTCGCGGCCCTTGCAGCCATCGGCAGCCTGACCGCAGCCATCACCGGGGAACTGACCCGCAAGGGCCGGGAACTCCTGGGCGGCGACATCGAGATCGCCCTCACCCAGAGGTCCGCCACCGCGCCCGAGAAGCTAAGGATGGCCGAGCTCGGCCCGGTCAGCGAGACCGTCCGGCTGCGGGCCATGGCGCGGGGCGGGTCCGGCCCACCCATGCTGGCCGAGCTGAAGGCCGTCGACGACGTCTATCCCCTCTATGGAAGTCTCACCGTCCAGACCCCGGCGGGCGTGCGTCCTACGCCGCGGCCGGGACCGGGTGAGGTTCTGGTGGAGCCGGGGCTGGCCGAGCGGCTGGGAGTGGGGCCCGGATCCGTCGTCGGATTCGGCCGGGCCGAGTTCCGGGTCGCAGGCGTTCTGGACAACGAGCCGGACCGGGTGGGCGAAGGCTTCAGCCTCGGACCCGCCGCCCTGATCCGTCTGGAGGAGCTGCCTGCGACTGGCCTGATCCAGCCCGGAAGCCTGTTCCAGACCAAGTACCGCGTGAAGCTCGCCGACGGTTCAGCCCGCTCGCCTGACCGTCTCGCCGAGTCCCTAAGGCAAGAGTTCGGGGAGTCTGGCTGGCAGGTGCGGGACCATGGCCGCGCGGCGCCGGGGGCCAGCCGGTTCTTCGAGCGCATGGGCCAGTTCCTGAGCCTGATCGGTCTCGCCGCCCTCGTCATCGCCGGCATTGGCGTAAGCAACGGGGTGTCCGGCTACCTCGCCGCACGACGCGGCTCCATCGCCACCCTGAAGGTCCTCGGGGCCTCAGGACGCGATATCACCACGGTGTACCTCCTCCAGGTCGGCGCCGTCGCGGGGGTCGCCGTGCTGGCGGGGCTGGCGGCGGGGGCGGGGGCGCCGTCCCTGATCCTTACCCTCATCGGCGACCGCCTGCCCGTGCGCCCGGAATTCTCCCTGCATCCGGCGCCGCTGACCCTTGCGGCCGCCCAAGGGCTGCTGATCGCCTTCATCTTCACCTGGCTGCCCCTCGCCCGGGCCGGGTCGACCCCGCCTGCAGCGATCTGGAGGGCGTCGCTTGAACCCCAGGGGCGCCCGGCCCTGCGCGACGGGGGCATTGTGGCCGCGGCGGCGAGCCTGTCCATCGGCCTTGCGGTCCTGACCTCCGTGGAGCCTCTTTATTCCGCCGGGATCATGGCGGCGGCGGCGGGAGGGCTCGTCATGCTGCTGGGTGTCGGCGCCGGGGTGAGGGTCATGGCCAGACGAGCCCCCCGCCCTGCTTCTCCCCTTCTCCGGCTGGCGCTGGCGAACCTGCACCGACCCGGCTCCCAGACGTCGGCCCTGGTGATCGCCATGGGCCTGTCCCTGACCCTCTTTGTCTTGATCGCCGCCATCCAGACCAGCCTCGACGCCGAGATCGCGCGGTCCGTGCCCGCGCGGGCTCCGGCCCAGTTTGTCCTGGACGTCCCTTCCGCCGGCGCAGAGACCTTCCGCAAGGTGGTGACCGACGCCGCGCCAGGGGCCGAGGTCGACCTCGTGCCCGCCCTGCGGGGCATGATCACAGCCTACGGGGACCAGAAGGTCCGAGATCTCAAGGTCATCCCGCGCGAGGCCTGGGTGCTGCGCGGCGAACGCGGCGTCACCTATGCGGCGGATCTGCCCGCGGGCAGCCGCATCATGGCCGGTGAGTGGTGGCCGAAGGACTATGCGGGTCCTCCACTCGTCTCCCTGGATGACGAGGTCGCCGCAGACCTTGGCCTCAAGGTGGGTGACAGGCTCACGGTCAGTGTGCTGGGGCGCGAGATCCCGGCGCGCATCGCCTCCCTGAGACGAATTGACTGGGACACCATGGGCTTCAACTACCTGATGGTCTTCCCACCCAGCACCCTGGCGGGCGCTCCCCACACCTTGGCAGGCGCCGTCAGCCTGCCGCCGGAGCGAGAAACCGCCGCCGCCCGGGCCATACTGGGGACCTTCCCAGGAGCCTCGGTCATCTCCGTTCGCGAAATCCTCGGCCAGGCCAGGACCCTGCTGGACCAGATGGCACTGGCGGTCCTGGCCGCCGCCTCGGTGACCCTGCTGGCGGGAATGGCGGTCCTGACCGGCGCGGTCGCCGCCGCCCGCCAATCCCGGACCTACGACGCCGTGGTGCTCAAGACACTGGGGGCCACAAGAGGGCAGTTGCTGGGGGTCCAGGCCCTTGAATACGGCCTCCTCGGCCTCCTTCTGGGCGGAGTCGCGCTCGCCATGGGCCTTGGCGGCGCTTGGTGGATCATCGTCCAGGTGTTCGAATTCACCTGGGCGCCGGACTGGGGGCGCGTCCTCGCCACCCTGGGCGCAGGACTGGCGGTGACGCTGGTCCTCAGCCTGGCCGGTGCGCTCCCCATCCTGTCGGCGCGGCCGGCGAGTGCGCTCAGGTCCGTCTAGGATCAGGCGGGCCGGGCGATGGAAGGCTTCTACGAACAGGACCTGGCGGCGATCCACGCCGAGGGCTTCGGCACCCTGGGCGCAGCAGCGGCAGAGGTCGTCGCTGACGCCCTCGGCGAGGAGATCGCCGGAGCGCGGGTCGCGGACATCGGGTGCGGCGCCGGAGCCTTGGCCGCCCCCCTCTCCACCGCCGGCGCAGAGGTCTGGGGCCTGGACATCTCACCCGCCCTCCTGGAGATCGCCCGCCGCCGGGCGCCACGCGCGAGGTTCCGGCAAGGATCGCTGCATGAGGTTGAGATTCCTCCCGTCGAGGCGGTCTGCGCCATCGGCGAGGTGGTGAACTACATGGCGGATGCGCGGGCCGGCGAGGCCGCCCTCCGCCGCTTCCTGGAGCAGGCCGCAGCATCCCTCCGCCCCGGCGGCCTCCTGCTGTTCGACGCCGCTGCGCCGGGACGAGGCTCCAGCCGGAGCTTTACCGAAGGGCCCAGCTGGGCGGTGGGGTCGATCAGCGAAGAGACGGAACAGCGCCTGGTCCGAACCGTCACCACCTTTCGCGAATTGGAAGGGGGTTGGCGCCGCACGCAGGAGATCCACCATCTGGCCCTCTTCGCCACCGACATGGTCCTGGACGCCCTGGAGTCTGCAGGCTTCGAGGGCGAGGTCCTGCCGGGTTACGGCGCCTTGAGCCCGCCCCCCGGTCTTCCCGTCTACCGCGCCGTCCGCAACGGATCTTGAACTCCTGACCGAAGAGTCAGGTTCCGCGTCCACGGCAGGGAACAGCTTGACGGATTGGCGATCTTCCCACCCACTTCCTCATACCCTCCATTCAAAAGGAGGGGTTGGGAGAAAATCGCATGTCCGTCGCTGAGGCGCGTGTCCAGGGCGCGGAGCCGCCGCCGCTCCGCCTGCGCACCAAGTTGTTCTTCGGCATCGGCAGCGCAGCGGAGACGATCGCGCTCTTCTCCCTGGGGTCCTACGCCCTCCTCTACTACAATCAGGTGCTGGGCCTGCCCGGCTGGCTGGGCGGACTGGCCATCTCGATCTCCTTCGTGGTGGACGGGTTCGCCGACCCGGTCATCGGCTCGATCTCCGACCGGACCCGGTCCCGATTCGGTCGACGGCATCCCTTCATGTACGCCGCGCCCGTCCCCATCGCCCTCTTCTTCCTGGCGATCTTCAACCCGCCGGAGGGCCTCAGCCACACCCTGCTCTTCCTCTGGTTCACCGGTTCGGTAATCGGCCTCAGGGTCGCCATGAGCGTCTTCCACACTCCGCACCTGGCCTTCGGGGGCGAGTTGTCGGAGTCCTATATCGAGCGCACCAAGGTGATGGCGTGGAACAACTTCTCCACCTGGATCGGCGGCACCGCCATCTCGCTGACCGCCCTCACCTTCTTCTTCAAGGCCACGCCCGAGTATCCCCGGGGCCTGCTCAACCCCGAACCCTACCTGCCCTTCTCCCTGCTCGCCGCGGGCGCGACCCTGGCCATCCTCTTCGCATCGGCCTGGTTCACCCGAGACCAGATCCCGCGCCTGCCCAAGCCACCGGAAGACCAGCCGCCCTTCTCGCCCTTCGAGTTCCTGAAGGACGTCGGCAAGGTCCTGGCCAATCGCAACTATGTCTGGCTGCTAGCCGGCCTTTTCGCCCTGTCCCTGATGACCGGGATCCGCGACACCCTCGGGCTCTACGGCGGCACCTACTACTGGGGCCTGCCCTCGGAGCAGCTGCGCTGGTACTCGCTGGGCAGCCTGGTGGGCTTCGTCTCGGCCCTCACAATGACGCCCCGGCTCCATGTCCGCTGGGGCAAACGCGCCGTGATCATCTGGAGCTCGGCGGCCCTCATGGTCTTCCCGGCCCTCGGCTTCATCCTGCGGGAAGTCGGCCTCATGTTCCCGAATGGCGACCCGCGCCTCCTGCCGACCCTCGTGGCCATCTCCGCCGTGAGCTACGCCGTGGGCGCGATCCTGAACATCTCGGTGATGAGCGCCCTGGCCGATGTCGCCGACGAGAACGAGGTGAAGTTCGGGGTGCGCCAGGAAGGCGTGCTCTATTCGACCCGGGCCCTCTTCGCCAAGCTCGACACGGCCATCGGCGCCGCCCTGGCCGGGGTCGTGCTGACCCTGATCGCCTTTCCCGAGAAGGCCCAGCCCGGGCAGGTCGACCCCGAGGTCATCCGTCACCTGGGGCTCTTCCTCGGGCCTGTCTCCATGATCCCCGGGATCTTCGCCGTCCTGCTCTACGCGCGGTTCCGCATCTCCCGGGAAGACCACGCCGCCACCCGGGCGAAGATCGCGGCCCTCAAGCGCGCATAGGCCGGGTCGGCATAACCTCCTAGGACGCCGGGAGCCGGGCCTTGAAGAAGCTCCAGGCGATCTCTGCGAACTCGACATCGCGGTTCTGTGATCCGCTCTCCGGCGTAGTGGGGACCAGGACCTTCTGGCTTGCGACGGGATGACCGGCCCCATCCATCCGCCACCATTCGACGTCAGACGCTCCAGAGTAGACCAGCCTGTTGGCCGGCCCGGGATCGGAGATGTCGCCATTGAAGACAGTCTGCACAGGGGTCACCGTAGCGCCGTTCGCCTGGCGCCAGACGTCACGGGTCGCCTCAGCGCTGATCACCTGGCCCCGGGTGCAGTTTCCGCCCAGGTTGGCCACGCAACCACCTGCATAGGGCATGGCCGGATCCGCCGTCCCGTGCACCATGAGGACTGGCAGCCGCCGTGGCGGGGAGGCGCTGCAGGCGCCCGTCTTGGGGCTCTTGGCCATGTTCCCGTTTGAAGACGCCACCGCAGCGACATTGGCAGGTCCGGCGAGGGCGTAGGAGAGGGTCATCTGCGCCCCGTTTGAGCCTGCCGCCATGAAGACCTTGGATGTCGGCAGACCATACGCGGTGCGAAGCTGCTCGATCAGGGCGTTGAGGAAGCCGATATCATCCGCATTGCTGGAAGTCTGGTTGTCGGACCTGCAGTCATTCCAGCCGGGTGATCCATCCAGCGCCGGCTGACCGCCCGGGTAGACGACGATGAGGCCCTCGCGGTCCGCCACGTCCCGGAAGACGGAAAGGGGATGGGCGCCGGGATTGGCGATGGTGAGCCCCGCCCCGCCCCCGCCATGCAGGACGAGAACAAGCGCTTTGGGCGGCCCTGTCAGTCCCGCAGGTGTGTAGACGCGGAACTCGCGGGTCACGCCGCCGACCTGAAGGTTTCCCGGGGCGAGGCCGGGCGGGTAGGGCGCAGAGGCGACCGTCACGGTCGTCGAGGCGGTGACCGAGCCGGAGGGGTTCGCGGCGGTGAGGACATAGGTCGTGCTGGCCGCAGGGGTAACAGCACGGCTGGAAAGCCCGTCGACGGATCCGACCCCGGGACTGATCGACAGGGCGGTTGCGCCCTGGACCGTCCAGGACAGGGTCACGGACTGACCGGGCTGGACCTGCGCCGGAGAGGCAGAGAAGGCGGAAATTGCAGGCGCTGACGGGGCCGGCGTCGATCCGCCCCCTCCCCCGCCGCCGCAGGCCGCCAGAAGGAAGACAGGCAACAAACCGCGGCTGAACCTCAGGCGATGGCGCATCAGGATAATCTTGTCCAAGAGGGAAAACGCTCCTTAAGGAACGCGGGCCGGTAGCAAATCCGGCGGCGGAAGGCGCGTGAGCGAGGATGATCCTGGCGCCCGAGAAGGGAAGGCCAAGGAGACGGCGTATCGCCCAGGGCCCATGCCCTCAAAGACAGCGCGTCGCAACTGCGCCTCGTAGTGCGTCCGACATTCAACCATCCCGCCCCTCAGGGACCGCCTAGGAATGCGGCCGAGGCGTATCCAGCAACCACCGGGAGGCGACCACCGCCGCCAGGGCGCCCCCGACCTGGCCGAGCAGGAACCCCGGGACGGACTCCGGGGCGATCCCCGCGAAGGTGTCGGTCAGGCTCCGGGCGAGGGTGACGGCAGGGTTGGCGAAGGATGTGGACGCGGTGAAGCCATAGGCGGCGGTGATGTAGAGGGCGACCAGGGCGGCCGTGGTCGCCGGGGCGAGGCGCGAGGCCAGGCGGATCACCAGGATGAGGCCGAAGGTCGCTACGCCCTCGGACAGCACCTGCCCGCCGCCGGACCGCACCTTGTCGGAGACCTGGAACAGCGGCAGCTCGAACATGGCGTGGGCGAGGAGGACGCCGGCGACAGCGGCGAGGACCTGGACCGCGACCCGGGCGACAGCTTCCCCGGCGGTGAAATCCCGGTCGCGGGCGGCGAGGAGGCTGACGAGGGGATTGAAGTGAGCGCCGGAGACCGGTCCCAGAAGGGTGATGAGCACCACCAGACCGGCGCCGGTCGAGACCGTGTTCAGCAGCAGGGCGATGGCGTCATTCCCGCCGGACAGCCGCTCTCCCATGATCCCCGAGCCCACCACGATGGACAGGAGAAGGGCGGTTCCCAGGCCCTCCGCCGCCAGACGCCGGGCCAGACCGAAGCCGGGGGCCGCAGAGGTCAAGGCGTGGAGTCCTTGCCGATCGCCTCCAGCCGGGCGCGGACGTCCGGACCGTCAAGGACTTCGGGCGGCAGGGCCAGGAAGTGTTCGATGCGACGACGCAGCCGGCGTTCGGTTGCAGCGAAGGCCGCCGCCACCTCGGCCTCAGATCCTGTCACCGCCGCGGGATCCTCTACCCCCCAGTGCGCCGTGACGGGACGTCCTGGCCAGATGGGGCAGACCTCGCCGGCGGCGTTGTCGCAGACGGTGAAGATGAAGTGGATCGGCGCCGCTCCCGGGGCGGCGAACTCATCCCAGGACTTGGAGCGGAATTCAGCAGGGTCGAGCCCCAGGGACCTCAGTACGGGAACTGCGCCCGGATTGATGCGGCCGGTGGGGAAGGACCCGGCGGAGAAGGCGCTGAACCTGTCGCCGCCCAGGCGGCGCAGCAGGCCCTCGGCGATGACCGAACGGGCGGAGTTCCCGGTGCAGAGGAAGAGGACGTTTCGGGGACGGTCAGTCACGGCTTCAGTTCCGGCTGGAGATGAAGGACGTCAGGGCGCGGGGGCGCCCTGGCAGGTCGGAGGCAGGTCGGCGCAGATCTCTGGCCGGCCCTGGCAGCAATCTTCCATGAGGTAGGCCAGGAGGCCGCGCATGGCGCCGAAGTCGGCGGAGTAGACGATGGACCGACCCTCCCGGCGCGACTGGGTCAGACCCGCTGCGGTGAGGATGGAGAGGTTCGACGAGAGGGTGTTCGGAAGGCTGCCTGTGGTGCGGGCGATCTCGCCGGCGGCAAGCCCCTGCGGGCCCGCCGCGACGAGCCTGCGGAACACCTCCAGGCGCCCCGGATGTGCAAGGGCGCTGAGGGCGGCGACGGCCTCCGCCGTAGGAGTTGAGACGCTCACGAGCATGGGCTGTGTTTTTATCTCGATATTTCCGGAATTGTCGAATCTTGAATCCAGGATCATGCTCGACGCGACACTCGAAACCCGGGCGCTTCATGCCGACCCTCCACCCCCTGACGACCGGCGATGTCTGGCTGGGTCGCGATATGCGCCGGCGCGACGACTGGCGTCGCGTCCTCCGGAGCGATGAGGTCGCCGAGCTGATGGCGGCGCGAACGGCCGCCCGGACCCGTTCAGCGGACCGCACGGCCTGGACCCGGGAAGACTTCCCCTTCCCCCGGCTGGGCGCCGAAGTCACCGCCTGGCTGGAGGCCCTCGACCGGGGCCGGGGCTTCCTTCTCCTGAGGGGCCTGCCTGTGGACGAGATCGGCCCGGAGGCCTCGGCCGACATCTACTGGGGCCTGGGTCTGCATATGGGGCGCGCGGTCTCGCAGAATACGGACGGCGATCTCCTGGGCCATGTCCGGGACACTGGCGCCGACCCCGCCGCCTACGGGGTGCGGCTTTACCGGACCCGGGCCGAGCAGGACTTCCACACCGACGGCGCCGACATCATCGGCCTCCTCTGCCTGCAGGGCGCCAGGACCGGCGGCGTGAGCCGGATCGCGAGCTCGGCGGCGATCTTCAACCGGCTGCTGTCCGAACGGCCTGAGCTTGTCCCGGCCCTCTTCGAGGCCTTTCCCTTCGACACCCAGGGCCAGCACCGGCCCGGATCGCCAGCCTGGTTCAGCCGTCCGATCTGCCGCCTGGCGGAGGGCCGCCTGAACCTGTTCTTCATCCCCTGGTACATCCGCGAGAGCCAGCAGCACGCCGACGCCCCGCGCCTGTCCGCGGACCAGGAGGCGGTGCTGCGCTTCATCGAGACCACCGCTAATGACCCCGACCACTTCCTGGACATGGACTTCCAGCCTGGGGACATCCAGCTGCTGAAGAACGCCTCCATCCTCCACAAGCGCACCGCCTACGAGGACTGGGATGATCCCGCGCGCAAGCGCCACCTGCTCAGGCTCTGGCTCGTGCAGGAGGGATTCTCTGCGGGCGACGTGGGCCTCCGCGAGGGCGTGCAGGCCCCCGCCTAGGCTATGCGACAGGGCCCCTGAGGGCCGGACCGCCTTTCTGGGACGGGCGCCCTTGAGGGTCCGGGATATCTCCGGGAGCGACGAGGGCGACCACGGCCTGCGCCAGCCCGTGCGATCCGAAATTTGGACGCCTGAGTACACTCCGGCTAAGTAATAGAAAAAGCGTGGGAAAATCCTTCACCGGGCCATGTCGCGACTTGCCCTGTCGCGGCAATGGGCGGAACATGAAGGGGAATGGGGAGCTTCGAGCCCCCGCGGGCCGGCTTGATCGGACCCGAGAAGACAAGGGGAGGAAGGCGCGTGACCGACAAGGCGCCGGAAGGGCCAGCGGGCGGGACCCGCAAGAGGGGCGGCGTCTCCAGACGCTGGATCGTGATGGCGGGCGGGCCGCTGGTCATCCTCGCCGCCCTGGCCTGGTACTTCCTGACCCTGGGTCGCTTCCAGACTACCGACAACGCCTTTGTCCAGGTCGCGAAGACCCCCGTGGCCCCCTCGATCAGCGGCCGGGTGGTCGAGATCTTCGTGCGCGAGAACCAGGCGGTGAAGAAGGGCCAGGTGCTCTTCCGTCTGGACGCCCGGGACGCCCAGGCGTCCCTGTCGGCCGCCGAGGCCGAACTGGCCAACGCGGAGCAGATGGTGGCTCAACAGCGGGCCGCCTATGGGCGCGAGCAGGCCAACGTGGCCGCAGCCCGTGAGACCCTGCGCTATGCCGAAGCCGAGGCCGTGCGGCAGGCCGGATTGGCTGCGGCCGGGGCGGGATCGGTTCAGGTGGCCGACCAGGCCCGCCACGCGGCGCGGCTTGCCCGCGAACATCTCAAGGTGGCCGAACAATCGGCGGCGGCGGCCCTCGCCGTCCTCGGGGGCGACCCCCAGGCCGGGTCCCGGGCCGCTGCGGTCCTGCAGGCCCGGGCCCAGCTTGAACGCGCCCGCCTCAACACCTCCTACACGGAGGTGCTGGCGCCCTCGGACGGCGTGGTGGCGCGCGTCGACCAGCTGCCGGTCGGCGCCTACCTGAACGCGTCCCAGGCCGCCTTCTGGCTCCTGGCCGGACGCCCATGGGTGGAGGCGAACTACAAGGAAGACCAGATCGCCCGGATGCGGGTGGGACAGCCCGTCGAGATCGACATCGAGGCCTATCCCCAGGACAAGCTCAAGGGCCGGGTGGCCAGTTTCGCCCCCGGGACGGGACAGGCCTTCTCCGCCCTTCCTGCGCAAAACGCCACGGGCAACTGGGTCAAGGTCACCCAGAGGCTCCCCGTCCGGATCGAGTTCGACCAGCCCCCGCCGGACATGGCCGCCCGGGCGGGACTGTCCGCCACGGTCAAGGTCGACGTGCGGTCCAGCCGTGACGGGAAGTAGGGCCATGCCCGTCCTTCCGCCCCGCCCCGCGGCTATCCTGGGCCTCGCTGCAGGCCTCATGTTCCTGGGAGGGTGCGCGACCACGGACGCCGCCTTCACCGCCCCCCCCGGGACCCCCTCCCCCGAGGGCTATGGCCTGGCCGGTGAGCGCACGCCTTCCAGGGTCGTTGTCGAGGCCGGCGTCAGATCCCGCACCTGGTGGTCGGCCTTCGGCTCCCCACAGCTCGACGAGGTCATCCGACTGGCCCTGGAGAACGCGCCTGGCCTAGCAGAAGCCCGCGCCACCCTTGAACGGCACCAGGCGGAAGCGGAGGCGGCGCAGGCCCTGCTCAAGCCCCAGATCGGTCTCAACGCCCGGGTCGAGCGGCAATTGTTCAACAGCAAGGGCTTCGGGCTCAGCGGCTTTCCCAGTCGCACCTTCAGCATCTTAAGCCTGGGAGGCCTGGTGAGTTATGACCCCGACCTGTTCGGTGTCGGACGCAGCCGGGCGGGCGAGGCCTCCGCCCTTGCCGACGCCGCGAGTTGGGAAGCCGATGCGGCGGCCCTTTCGCTCTCGGCAAGCGTGGCGCTGGAAGTGGTCTGGATCGCGGGCCTGAACGCGCAGATCGAGTCTGCGGAACAGGTGATCGACGACAGCAGGAAACTTGTCGAGCTTGCGCGGCGGGCCGAGGGCCTCGGCGGGCTGTCCCGTTCGGGCCGGGTGGAGATCGAAGCCCAGCTCGCCATCGACGAAGCCCAGATGCCCGACCTCTTCCGGCAAAGGGACCAGGCCCGACGTCGCCTGGCCCTCCTGGCGGGAAAGTCCCCGTCGGAATGGGCCCCGCCGGACTTCAGGCTGGCGGACCTGGTCCTTCCGGGCGCCATTCCCGTCAGCCTCCCCTCGGAGCTGCTTTCGGGGCGCCCCGACATCAAGGCCGCAGAGGCCGAGTTGCGCGCGGCGCGGTTCGCCGCCCGGGCGGAACACACGGATTCCCTTCCGAAACTGAGCCTCACCGGCGACTACGCCCAGACCTCGAACCAGATCGAGGATCTGTTCAGGTCTGACTCCCGCGGCTGGAACCTGTCTTCGGGCCTGACCGCACCGATCTACGACGGCGGCCTCGCCCGGGCCAACCGGAGGATGGCCGAGGCCGACCTTCGTGGGGCCGAGGCCCGGTATCGCCGGACCGTGCTCGAGGCTTTCTCGCAGGTCGGCGGATTGATGACCTCCCTCGACGCCGCAGAGACCGAGGTCGCCGCCTTCCGGCGGGCGGTGGACGCCGCGCAGACGGACGCCGACATCACGCTGGCCGGGGTCAGGCTGGGCGGCACCCCGCTCCTCCGGGCCATCGACGCCCGTCGCCAGCTCAGCCTGGCGCGACGTAGCCTGGCCGAGGCCGAGGCTCGGCGTCTGTCGGACGTGATCGGGCTCTTCGCCGCAGCCGGGGCGGACTGGCGAACGGCCGCCGATGACTGATACGTCCGACTTCCTCGAAAAGGATAAGGCGAACCGCATTCCCATCACTGGCGCCCTGATGCTGGCGACGTTGATGCATACCCTCGACAGCACCATCGCCAACGTCGCCCTGCCCAATATGCAGGGCAGCATCTCGGCCTCCCCCGAGCAGCTGACCTGGGTGCTGACCTCCTACATCCTGGCTACCGCGGTCATGACGCCGCTCTGCGGCTGGCTCGCGATGAAGTTCGGCCGGAAGCGGATGATCGTGCTGTCGATCATCGGATTCACGGCGGCTTCGATGCTCTGTGGCATCGCCACCAGCGTACCGGAGATGGTGCTCTTCCGCACCTTGCAGGGCCTGGCGGGCGCCTCACTGATGCCCCTGTCGCAGTCGGTCATGCTGGACAGCTATCCGCAGGAACAGATCCCCCGGGTGATGAGCCTGTGGAGTTCGGCGGTGATCCTAGGGCCCATCCTGGGCCCCATCGTCGGCGGATGGATCACAGAGCATCTCGACTGGCGGTGGGTCTTCTTCATCAACCTGCCGCTGGGCATCATCGCCGTCCTGGGGGTGTCCACCTTCATGGCGGATGACCCGGGGGGCAGACAGCGGCCCTTCGACTTCATCGGCTTCTCCGCCCTGACCGCATTTGTCGTCGGCTTGCAGGTCATGCTGGACCGCGGCCCTGGACAGGACTGGTGGGAGTCTCCGGAGATCTGGGCCTGGCTTGCGCTCGCCCTGGCGGGCCTTTGGGTCTTCCTCGTCCAGTCCGCGACGGCGCGGCACCCCTTCTTCCACCGGGACCTCGCCCGGGATGGGAACTTCGTCGGCACGACGATCTTCAGTTTCTTTGTCGGTGTGCTGCTCTTCTCCACCAGCGCCCTGCTGCCGGTCCTGATGCAGAACCTGCTCGGCTACTCGGCCATGCAGACCGGTGAAGCCAGCGTGAGCCGGGGCCTGGGCTCGCTGATCTCCTTCCTGATGGTCCCCTTCCTGATCCAGAAACTCGGGGCGAGGCAGGTGCTCTTCATCGGCACCGTCCTGAGCATCGCCTCCCTCTGGGCGATGGCCGGATTCGACCTGTCGATGACGGACTGGCCCATCATCGTGAGCGGGTTCATCCAGGGCGCCGGCACCGGCTTGCTCTTTGCGCCCCTGAGCACGCTGGCCTACGTGACCCTCAGTCCTGCGCACAGGGTGGAAGGGACAATCCTGTCGACGATGGCCAGAAGCATGGGATCGGCCATCGGCATCTCCATCGTCCAGGCCATGGTCCTGCGGAACAGCGCGCTGGCCCACAGCGAGCTCTCGTCCCGCATGGACCCCACCAGTCCCATGCTCAATGACGTGATCGCCATTCCGGGCGCCCTCACGACGACCGAGGGCCTGGCGCAGCTCAACGGAGAGGTGACACGCCAGGCCATGATGATCGGCTATGTCGACATCTTCAGCTGGATGACACTCATCACCCTGGCCATGATCCCACTGATCCTCATCCTCAGGCCGCCGCCCCGGGCGCCGATGGAGAAAATCGACAGCGCGCCGGACTAGAAAATCCCGCGTAAGTCGCCATGATCACGAAAACGCCTGAGGGAGCCCAGGAAAATCAAATGACAGAAACCGCAACGCCGTCGGCGGACCCCATCGTGCCGCCCGCCACGGCGACCGTAGGCCAGGCGCCCTATTCCGCTGCATACACGCGCTACGCCATGCTCCTTCTGCTGGCGATCTACACGATCAACTTCCTCGACCGGTCCATCATCAACATCCTGGCTGAGCCCATCAAGAATGAGCTCAAGCTAGCGGACTGGCAGCTGGGGCTTATGAGCGGCCTCGCCTTTGCGCTGTTCTACACCATCCTGGGGATCCCGCTGGCCCAGCTTGCTGAAAGGCGAAACCGGCCCATGATCATTGGCGCCTCCGTGGCGGTCTGGTCCGGATTCACAGCCCTTTCCGGGGCAACGACCAATTTCGTCCAGCTTGTCCTGTGCCGGATCGGCGTGGGAATCGGGGAGGCAGGATGCACGCCGCCAGCCCACTCCCTCATCGCCGACTACGTGCCCAAGGAGAAGCGGGCCTCGGCCCTGGCCTTCTACTCGATGGGCACCCCGCTGGGCGGCCTTCTCGGTCTGGTCATGGGCGGCCTGATCGCCGATGCGTACGGATGGCGGGTCGCCTTCCTCGTCGCCGGCGTCCCGGGACTCCTGTTCGCCGCCCTCTGCTTCCTGACCCTTCGTGAGCCGCGCAAGATCCTCGCGGAACACAGCGCCCGCATCACCTCCGCCCAGGCGACCTTCCGAGAGACTCTGGCCTACCTGATGAAGAAAAAGACCTTCTGGCTGATCGCCCTCGGCGCAGCCATCAAGGCCTTCATCGGCTATGGACACGCCCCCTTCACCGCCAGCTTCTTCCTTCGGGTCCACGGTGAGGAGGTCGCCCGCCTGGCCAGCATGTTCGAGCTGAAGTCCGTCGGCTTCATGGGCCTGGCCTTGGGCCTCATGGGGGGAACGGCTGGCATGATCTCCGCCTGGTTGGGCGGACAGATCGCTGACCGCTTCGCCAAGACAGACCTGCGCGGCTATGTCGTCGTTCCGGCCATCGCTTCCCTGATCGCCGTGCCGGTCTACATTATTGCGGTGAGCGTGCCATCGGCCTCTGTGGCCCTCTGGATCCTCGTGATCAACGGTCTGCTGGGTTCGCTCTGGTACGGACCGGTGTACGCGATCGGCCAGTCCATCGTGCCCGCGCACATGCGGGCGACCACCTCCGCCATCCTTCTCTTCGTCATCAACCTGATCGGCCTGGGCCTTGGCCCGACCGTCGTCGGGATCATCTCGGACGTGATGGCGAACGGCGTGGGCCTCGGCTCGGCCCAAGGGGTGCGCTGGGCGCTGATGATCTCCACCTGCTTCGGCGTGCTGGCCTTCCTCCTCTTCTGGATGGCTCGGAAGACGATCCGGGAAGAGATGGAGTCCTGAGGCAAGGCGCCCTGGCGGGGGGTTCAGATCTCCGCCAGGGCCCTGTCGAGGGAAAGACTTTCAGCAACGCAGAGGGCCCAGCAAGGGCCGCGACCGGGGCGCCCCGAGGGCGTCGAGACCTCAAGTCGGATTGAAAGTTGACGCACCCGTCATTTTCGCCTTCCATACCGGAAGGTGAAAAGAGGAAGCCCCGTGAGCCGGATCCTGCCCCTGATCTTCCAGAACCTCACATTCCTGTTCGGGATCGGGTTCCTTGCGCCGCTGATCGCCCAGGTCCTTGAACGAACGGTATCTTCAATCGGCGGCACGCCCTGGCCCCTGGCCATCGGACTGCTGGTCGGGGGTGGGTGGGGCGCCATCGCCCAGAAGACGGGCCGCTGGGTATGACCGACCTGTCCGTCGAAGCCCTCCGCGCCCTGCCCGCTCAGGACCTCAACCGACTGGAGACCGAAACGGCGGCCCGGTTCATGGGCGGCCTGCCCTGGGGATCGGTCCTCTGGGGGCTCGGGAACCTCGCGGTCTGGCTCTCACTCTGGCCCCTGACCCTCTCAGGCCTCCTGCCTCTCTGGGCGGCCTTCCCCATCGCCACCCTCAACGTGGCCCTCTGCTACCTGCCCTCACATGAGGCCCAGCACCGGATCATCGCCCGGGAGGGCGAGCCCCTCTTCTGGTTGAACGAGCTCGTGGGCCATCTGTCGCCCCTCCCCATGCTGCTGCCCTATGGCGTCGCGCGCCTGACTCATTATGAGCACCACCTGCACGCCAACCATCCCGACCTGGACCCCGACATCCACACCAAGGCGCCGAACGCCTGGCGACACCTCCTGAACACCATCGCCCACCGACAGCCGGGGTCGGCGACAGGCGGGAACTATGGCAAGGCGCTGGCGCGGATCGGCACGAACGAGGCCCAGAAGGCGGGGCTCGTCGCCGCCCTCTACACCCTGGCCTACCACGCCATCCTCTTCGGCCTGGCCTGGTCCGGGTTCGCCATCGAGGCGGCCCTGATCTGGTGGCTGCCCCGCATCCTGGGGACAACCTACATCCAGTTCTACCTGAGCTGGGCGCCGCACCATCCGGCGGCGGAGATGGGTCGCTACCGCGACACCCGCGCCTTCCGCAGCCGGCTGGGCAATCTGATGTCCTCAGGCATGCAGTTCCACATCCTGCACCACCTCTATCCCCGCATACCGCTCCTGCGGCACGCAAAGGCCTACAAGGCCCTGCGGCCCTTCCTTGTCGCGCGGGACTGCCGGCTGGACGGGCTCTAGAGGCTCCGGGCCAGGGTGGCGGCGTCCTCGCGCTGCGACAGGGCCCATTCGCCCAGGCGGCGGGCCCACCAGGCCTCTCCCCCATGCGACAGGCGCAGGCGGTGCAAAGCGCCGGTATAGCGGTGCAGGGCGTGCTCGGCGCTGACCCCGATGGCGCCATGGACGGCGTGGGCGACACCGGAACAGACGAGCGCGGCCTCCCCACAACGCAGCTTGGCGACCGCCGTGGCGGCCACGGAAACCTCGAGCGGGGCGCCCATCAGGGCCGTCTCCGCCGCCATCCGCGCCGCCATGACCTCTTCGGCCATCACCGCGATCTGGTGCTGGATCGCCTGGAACTTGCTGATCTCGCGGCCGAACTGGCGGCGGGTCGAGGCGTGGTCCAGGGTCATGGCCTGGAGGGAGTCGATCAGGCCGGCCATGACGGCCGCGTCCGCCGCAGCGCAGAGGGCGCGGGCCGTCTCGGCCGGAACGCCGCCCGCCGCCAGCACGGGAGCGGCATCGGCGCAGTCCAGGGCCTCAGGATCGACGAGGCGGGCCAGCAGGGTCTGGACGATGGCCGGCGGCTCGGACCTGCGCCCGGTCTCGAAAGCCAGGGGGAAGAGGCCGGAGAGGTCCAGCCCCGCCCCGCCCTCGGCCTCGGGCCGGAGAACATCTAGGAAGCCTGAGGCGGAGAGCTCAGGCCAGGGATCGGCGCCCAGGCCGTCCAGGAGCTTGCGGAAGGAATCGAGGAACAGGTCGTCGCTCATGGCCTCACCTCAGTCCGAGCCCGCGGGCGATGATGCCCCGCAGGATCTCGCGCGTGCCGCCGCGCAGGGAGAAGGTCGGGCTCATGCCCGCCAGATAGTCGAGGGTGGCCAGGAGCGGGGCCGGGACCGGCCCCTCCACCGAAGCCAGGTGATCGGTGATGAGGGCGGGGATCGACTGCTCGAAGCTGGCGCCCAGGTCCTTGACCATGGAAGCCTCGACCACGGGGCTCTCGCCCCGGGCCAGCTGGCCGGTCACCGCCAGGGACATGTTCCGCAGGGTGGCCAGCCGGGCGAGCATCCGCCCCGCCAGCTCGGCTTCGGACTCCGTAGGTCCGCCCCGCGAGCGGATGAAGTCCATCCATTCGTCGATCAGAACCGTGGAGGAATAGAGACGCTCGGGTCCGCTACGCTCGAAGGCCAGCTCGGCGTTCACCTGGGACCAGCCCTGGCCCTCCTGGCCGATCAGGGCGTCTTCCGGAAGGTCGACATCCTCGAAGAAGACCTCCGAAAAGTGCTCGTCCCCCGCCAGGTCGCGGATCGGCCGGGCGGTGACCCCGGGGGTCTTCAGGTCGATCAGCAGCTGGGAGAGGCCCGACTGCCGATCGTCCGGCCCGCCGCTGGTCCGAACCAGGGCGACCATGTAGTGGGCCTTATGCCCGTAGGTGGTCCAGATCTTCGAGCCGTTCAGACGCCAGCCCGTGGCGGTGCGCTCGGCCCGGGTGCGGACGCTGGCCAGGTCGGAGCCGGAGTTGGGCTCGCTCATGCCGATACAGAAGAAGGCCTCGCCCCTGCAGATGCGCGGCACGATGTCCTGGCGCTGGGCCTCGGTCCCGTAGCGCAGGAGGAGGGGCGCGCTCTGGCGCTCGGCGATCCAATGGGCGGCCACGGGGGCGCCCGCCGCCAGAAGTTCCTCGATCAGGACAAACCGGGCGAAGGGGCTGCGGCCGCCGCCGCCGAACTCCACCGGCAGGGTCAGGCCCACCCATCCGCGGGCGGCGAGGTCACGGGAGAAGTCGGCGTCGAAGCCCATCCAGGTCCGCGCCCGCAAGGCGCCGGGGACCCCGGCGAGGCGCTCGGCCAGGAAGGCCCGGACCTCTGAGCGGAGGGCTTCGTCCTCAGGGCTAATGGCGGCCGGAACGAGGGGAGCAAGCACGGCGGATCTCCAGGTCAGGCCGAGGGGGGGTTGGTCTCGAAGCCGGGGGCGGCCAAGAGGGTCTTCGACCAGGACCGGGCGCTGCGGGTCCAGAGCTGGAGGGCGGGGGTTACATCCTCCTGGCTCTCCAGGGCGCCGACCTTGACCGCGACCATACCGTTGCCGAGGCGCGAGGCCAGGGGGGAGCCGCACTTCGGGCAGAAGCAGCGCTCGACGGACCCGCCGCTCTCGCCCTGGTCGGCGAAGACGGCGTATGCGCCTGTCAGCCGGAAGGCGGCGCCGGGGACGATGGCGTTGACCGAAAAGGCCGAGCCACTGGTCTTCTGGCAGTGGGTGCAGTGGCAGGCGACGGTCACGACGGGGGCGGCGTCGCACTCGAAGGCGATGTCGCCGCAGAGGCACTTTCCACGCATGGCGGGATCTCCGGGTCCGGGACGCGGGACGGCGCCCACCCCGGTATTTGACAGACCCCCGGCGGGGCCGCCAGTAGGTGACCAAGCGGCAGGCTGCAGGTTTCTGCACCCTTGCGCTCGCTGCCGGTGGAATCCCCGGACGGAACGCCCCGGCCTGCATGGGGGCGCTCCGGGACCCGGAGAACAGCCCCGTGGACGAGGGGGAGGTCCGCCGATTCGGTCGAGCCCCTCGCCCTGGACACGGTCTTCATCGCCGGCGCCATGGTCCAGGCCATCGACCCGCCCTGGAGAGTGTGTGTCTCGGACATCCCTGAGCAGGCCATGGGCGACAGGCGCCTCCTCTGAAGCGCCGGGGTCCCTGCCCGGATCCGAACTGACATGTATCTGTCATCAAAGTGAAGGCTGGGCGTCACAGGCGGCGCCTAGAACCTGTCCCAAAGGGGTGTTCGGGAGGCCGGTCTTGGCGCGGTCACCACTCCCTTATTGCGCGCGAAACGTCGATACGGTGGAGACCGACCCATGACAGCTCTCGGAAAGCTGAAGATCCTTGCCCTGAGCGTTGCTGCGAGCGGCCTGCTGGCCGCCTGCGGCGGCGGCGGATCCAGCATCGCTTCGCCCGGTGAGGGGCAGTTCGCAACCGGGGGTACGGGTGGCGGTTCCGGCGGGTCCGGTGGATCCGGTTCGGCTTCAGCCGACTGCCCCACCGGGTTCATCAACCTCGGCACCATCGCCAACGGAACCCTGCGCTCCTGCGGCATCCCACGCCTCGTCACCGGCTCCCTGACCCTCCCCTACCGGCCGGGCACCGCCTATCGGGTCGATGGCAAGACCGAGGTGGGCCAGGACCTCGGCCCCGATGCCCAGAACCCCCGCACGGGCGTTCAATCCGGCGTCCTGACCATCGAGCCGGGCGTCATCGTGTTCGGCGGCATCGCCGAGTACATCGCGGTCAACCGCGGATCGCGGATCATCGCCGACGGCACCGCCTCGCGCCCCATCATCTTCACCAGCCTGAACGACCTGAACGGCGGCCCTGACCTCAAGGGCCAGTGGGGCGGCATTGTCATCGCCGGCCGGGCGCCCATCAACCGCTGCCCACCGACCACCACCAGCTTCCCGACAAATCCGGTGAACTGCGAGTTCCGCTTCGAAGCCATCCAGACCATCAACTGGGGCGGCAATGCGGCGAACGACAACAGCGGGGTTCTCCGTTACGTCCAGGTCAAGGAAGCGGGCTACGAAGTGGCTCCCAACGAGGAGCTGAACGGCATCACCTTCGGCGGCGTCGGCAACGGCACGGTGGTCGACTTCGTCCAGGTTCATGGCGGCGCGGACGATGCGGTGGAGTTCTTTGGCGGTACGGTGAACGTGCGCCGCCTGGTGCTGACCGAGTGGGATGACGACGGTTTCGATACCGACGAGGGCTACACCGGCTCGGCCCAGTACATCATCAACACCTCGGACCGCCCCACGGAAGAAGCCCGCTGCTTTGAGATCTCGGGCGCCGGCTCCACCTCGGGCGGTCTCCCGCTTCTGCGCGCCCACCCCAAGGTTTCCAACTTCGTCTGCCGTCTCGGCCTGGCGACCTCGACCTTTGACTCCCGCCAGCACCAGGGCCTGGTCCTGAACGGCGGCACCCGGGCGGACTTCCTGAACGGCGTGATCTACTCGGCCCACCCGTCCATCCCCTGCATCGACGTCGACGGCTCCTCGACGATGGCTGCGCCCCGGCCCACCTTCTCCTCGGTGGCCCTGTCCTGCGGCGCGGGTCCCTTCCGCACCACGGACAATGACCAGCCCACCGGTCCCGAGACCCTGTTCAACGCCGGCCCGAACAACATCGCGACCGGTTACACCCCGACCTTCTCCCAGGGCTTCATCAACGGTTCGAACGAGAGCGGACGGGTCGCCACCAACCCGATCCCCGCCTCCTCCTTCTTCCTGGCGACGACCTACATCGGCGCGGTCTCCAGCCTGACAGACAACTGGTACGTCGGCTGGACCTGCGGCCTGGCGGGCGCGGCCTCCTGCTGATCCGAGAAGCGCAGGGCGGCGGGGTGATCCCGCCGCCTCCCTCCTTGTCCCCTTGAAGGCCCGATCCCGATGACCCGAACCCTCCGCACCCTCCTGTTGGCTAGCGCCGCCCTCACCACGGCGCACTCGGCCTTCGCCCAGACCCCTCCGCCCGGCGAGGGGACCGAAGTCGAAGAGATCATCGTCAGCGGCCGGTTTATCCCGGATGTCATCCGTGACACCGCCGAGGTGGCGAACTTCCTCAGTGTCGAGGACGTGCAGCGGGCCGGTGACGACAATGCGGCCCAGGCCCTGACCCGGATCACGGGCATCTCCCTGGTGTCGGGCAAGTTCGTCTATGTCCGCGGACTGGGTGAACGCTATTCCCAGGCCCTGCTGAACGGCTCTCCTCTGCCCAGCCCTGAACCCCTGCAGCGCGTCATTCCCCTGGACCTCTTCCCCGCCTCGATCCTCTCGGGAACCGTGATCCAGAAGACCTTCTCGGCCAACTATCCCGGCGAGTTCGGGGGCGGGGTGATTGACCTGCAGACGGTCGGAACCCCTGACGAGCCCTTCCTCAAGGTGGGCGTTGGCCTAAGCGGCGACACCGTGACGTCGGGAAAGAGCGGCCTGACCTACTACGGGTCAGAGACCGACTGGCTGGGGTTCGACGACGGGGCCCGGAAGCTGCCCGTGGGCGTTCGCCAGTTCGCCGCCAACCGCCCCGTGGTGGTCGGAAGCGCCACGGGCGGGCTGACGACGGACCAGTACAAGGCTGTCGCGCGGAGCTTTACCAATGCCCCGCTGAACGTCCTTCAGCGGGACAAGACGCCGCTTAACGGCAATTTCGACGTCTCAGGCGGACAAACCTTCGATACCGACTATGGGCGCATCGGCGCCATCGGGGTCCTGAGCTACCGGAACGGCTGGCAGACGCGAAAGGGCGTGCGCCAGACCGCGGTTCCTGACACCGGCGGACTGGCCCTCGCCACGGATGCGACCTTCGAGGCCAACCAGAACGACATCGCCTGGAGCGGCCTTGGCGGCCTGGCCTGGGAGAATGGAGACAATGAGGTCCGCTATACCGGTCTCTGGATCCGCTCGACGTCGAAGCGCGCCCGGATCACCTCCAATACGGCCCAGTCCCAGGGCAACACCAATGTGAACGCCTACAACTCTGAGTGGTACGAGCGCGTGCTGCAGCTGAGCCAGCTCTCAGGCCAACACCTCCTCGGGGATTGGGAACTCGCCTGGCGCGGGACCTATGGCCGGACGGCCCGTCAGGCGCCGTATGAGCGGCTGTATCGGTACGGTCTGTCGGCGACCGGCGGGCGTACAGCCCTGCTGTCGGGCGCCAACCAGCTGGTCTCCTTCTCGGACCTGGATGAAAACATCGGCTCGGCGAACCTTGACCTCGCCTATGACCTCCCCGTGGACTTTGTCCGGCAGGCCCAGCTGAAGATGGGCGCCGCCTGGCAGCGGAACACCCGGACCTCTGTCCGTCGGGACTTCACCTACGACCAGGGCCGCAACTGGGACCCGGCGCGTTACGCCGGCCAGCGGATCGACTACCTGGTGGCGGACCGGAACATCAACGACGACATCATCATGCTGCGGGAACTGACAGGGTCTTCCCTGACCGGGGACGCCGCCATGTATGACGCCGGGCTGGAAGTGGCTGCGGCCTATGTCCAGGTGGACAGCGAGATCCGTCCCTTGCTGAGGGGCAGCATTGGCCTGCGCTACGAGACGGCGGACCTGTCCGTGAAGACCCTGGACATCTTCGCGCCGACCGCGGCGCCGATCTTCAGCCGCAGCGTCTCGAAGGACTACCTCCTTCCGGCGGCGACCCTGACCTGGAACTTCGCAGAGGACCAGCAGCTGCGCTTCGGCCTGTCCCAGACCATCGGCCGGCCGCAGTTCCGGGAACTGGCGCCGCAGCGCTACCGGGACACGGAGACCGACCGGATCCTCTCAGGGAATCCCTACCTCGAGGACACGACCTTCGTGAACGCCGACGCCCGCTACGAGCACTACTTCAGCAAGGGCCAGTACTTCACCTTCGGCGCCTTCTACAAGAACATGGAGAAGCCCGTCGAAGCCCTCGCGGTCCTGGGCTCGGACGGCGCCTTCCGCCAGACCTTCTACAATGCGCCTGCCGCGGACATTTACGGCGGCGAGGTTGAGTTCAAGAAGCTCTTCGAACCGGAAACCGGCACGGGCTGGGTCGATGAGCGGCGTTGGCTTGTGTCTCTCAACTACACCTACACGACCTCGAAGCTGAAGGTTTCGGACGGGGACACCATCACCCTCGATATCACGGGGGTTCCCACCACCCCCCCCGCCCGCGATTACCTGACGGGGGGGGAGAAGCTTCAGGGGCAGTCCGATCACCTGGCCAACCTGCAGCTGGGCTTCGAGAACGACGAAGCCGGTTCGCAGGCGACCCTGCTGGTGACCTACACCAGTGAGCGCGTCTCCGCCCGGTCCAGCAGCATCGACCTTCCGGACCTGGTCCAGAAGCCCGGCATGAGGGTCGACTTCGTCTATCGGCGCAACTTCGAGATCCAGGGCCGGGAGTTCACCGGTTCCTTCGAGGCGCGGAACCTGACTGGGACGGACGCCGAGGAGTACCAGGCTGCGGGTGGAAAGCGGTTCGATACGAACAGCTTCGAGATCGGGCAGTCCTACTCCCTCGGACTTTCCGCCAAGTTCTGAAGACAGGTCCTGGGCCGGGCGGGACCTTCCGCCCGGCGACCTCAGGCGCGCCGGCCCAGGAACTGGACATCCGATATCCGGCGGACGCCTCCGGACCGCTCGATCTGGACCACGACGTCGATCACCCGCGAGACATAGGCCTGGACCTTGTCCCAGCCCAACTCCAGGCCTGAGGTGAGGGCCAGGAGGCCGATCTGGTCGAGAGCGCCAGCGGGGCTGTCGGCGTGGATTGTGGTGATCGAGCCCGGATGTCCACTGTTCACCGCCCGCAGGAAGGCGAAGGCCTCGGATCCCCTGAGTTCCCCGAGCAGGATCCGGTCGGGCCGCAGCCTCAGGGCGGCGATCAGGAGAGCGTCGGCATCGACCCGCGCCTCGCCCATGTCGCCCCTCACGGCGATCAGGCCCACGCTGTTGGGGTGGTCCAGGCGAATTTCCGGTGCGTCCTCGATGACGACCAGGCGCTCGGACTCGTCGATTTCCTTGACGAGCGCATTGAGGAGCGTGGTCTTGCCGCTGCCGGTGCCGCCCGAGATCACGATCGTCTTCCGCCGGCGCACGGCCTCCCGGAGGAAGCCCAGCCGGTCACCGGCCTCAAGGAGTCCGGCCATGATCCCGTCACCGGACGCCCCGGCATCCTCTCCGGCGGGACGAACGAACAGCCCGCTTGCCGAGAGATCCTCGAGGCTGAGATCGGAGATCAGGTGCTTGCGTACGGCCAGGACCGTCCCGCCCCGGGTCGCCGGGGGCGCTACGACTTGTACGCGGGCGCCATCTGGCAGGGTTGCCGACAGGAGCGGCTGCTCCCGGTTCACGCCCTGGCTGCTATAGGCCGCGATCTGGCGCACGAGTCGCTGGAGGGTGGTCTCATCAAGTCCGGGGGCGGCCTCGCGGCGCATGCCCTCCGTCGCCGTCTCAACCCAGACCTCGCCGGGGGCGTTGACGAGGACGTCTGTCACTTCGGGCCGACCCAGCCAGGGCGAAAGAGGGGCCAGGAAGGCGCCGAGATAGACGTTGGCGTTCATCAGCGGACGACGCCCGCAAAGTCGAGGTCCCGCGCGACGTAGACCTGGATCGCCGCCCCCTGGTCGACCTTGAGGGTGGCGGGGATGTCCGTCGGCCGGACGGTCGAGACGGCCGCCTGCCCGGCCCCCCCCAGGATCAGGGTGGTGTTGCTGTTGTTGGATCCGCTGTTGGCGGCGGCTGTGGCGCCGGCGTTGAGGGCCGTCAGGAGGATCGAGGGGCCGAAGCGGTCAAGGAAGTGGTTGTCCACCTTGCCTTCGACCCCGCCCCGACCGAGGCGGTCGACGGCGGGGGAAGCGATGTCGATGCTGACCCCGGTGGGGCTGATGATCCGGCTCCAGACAACAAAGGCGCGGGTCTGCCCTATGGAAGCGGCGGACTTGTACTCACCGACCAGCCGCGAGCCCCTGGGGATCAGGACCCGGCTGCCGTCGAAGCTTCGCACATCCCGGCTGACCACCCCCCGAACGGCGCCGGGCAGATCGGAGTTGATCGCCGATTCCAGGACGGCGGCGATCAGGGTTCCTTGCGGGACAATGCGGCTGAGGTCCCTCATCTGCATGGCCCGGGCCCCTTCGCTGCTCCCCCCCATGGTCCGTGCCGCGAAGCGTTCCTCTGGCGAGCCAGGGGCTTCGGACGGCGCTGAGACCGGAACCGCCGGATTGGCCGCAGGGGCCTGGACTGCGCCCTCTGGTGGCGCGAGGTCCACGACCAGGGTCGGGGACCGGAGATAGGCGTCCTCCGTGTTGGCGGCGGGCAAGGGAACGCCTGGCGGGGTCTCTGTCGCCGGCGGGGGGGGCATGGGGGCCGGCGCCGCGGCGACGGGCGGGGGCGCTTCGGTGGCCGGAGGAGGGGTGACCTGCGCCTGGGCGCCCCGCGAAGCGTTGAGCCCATTGAAGACCAGGAGGCCAGCCAGGACAGCGCCGCCGATGCCGCCCCAGAAGACCAGGGGCGAATCCGGGGCCCTCACCCTGGGAAGGGAGTCCGCAGCGCGCGTCAGGACCTCGCTGGCCGGACCGGCCGGGGTGTCCGCCTTGTTCTCGACCATCTTCATCTCCGCCAGAAGGAACGGCGCTTTTCCGGGACCTGGCTGGTCTCAGGCCGGCGATATCCGTCATTGAACACGCGGGTGACCTCCCCGCCCCGCCTCAGGACAAAGCCCTGGGCGACCCGGTCGGCCACGAAGAGCCCGTCCCGGAGGCGGAGATTGATCACCGCCTCGGCGCCGTCGGGTTCCACGGCGAAGATGGCGGGCAGGTCTTCATCCCCGGCAAAGGCGAAGTAGGTGTCCCGGCCATCGTCGAAGATCCGAACCGGCAGCAAGGCCCGGGAGCCCTGGAAGGAGTAGGCCGCATTGCGCACCTCCGGCGGCGGATCCGGCGGCGGCGGCGTCTGCACCAGAGCGACCGGCGGCGCATAGACGAACCGGACCGTGAAGGGCATGCCTCGTGTCGGTTGGGCCAGCGACGTCAGCTGGAAGTTGTACCGGCGCAGGTTGGTGACCACGGTCATGTTGGTGGAAGGCCGGCGCGCCATGGGTTTGAGGAAGAGGAGGTTGGCCCGGCGGTTGGGTGTGACCTGCCAGCCGAGACTGTCGCCGATCGCGACGTTCTCGATGCGCTCTGCGGGATCGAACTCGACGGTCAGCTGGTGCCGGAGGGCGCCCTTGAGTTCGACCACGGCGATCGGGTCGAAGTCGACGAAATGGATGCGGGGATCTCCCCCGCCCGGGCGGGGGGTCACGGCGAAAACGGCGGCCGGCGTCAGGGCGAGACAGGCCGCGATGAGGACGGAGCGAAACATCATGCGCCTCCACGCCGTCGCGTTGCGACCGGCCTTCTGTAGCTGCCCCCGATGGTGTCCGCAGGACGGACGCCGACGACCTGCACCGGAGACGGGCGGGCGGCCGCGCCCGCCAGGGTGACTTCCCGGACCCGGCTTTCGAACCGCTGCCCATCCTGCGTCAGCGCCTGGGCGAGGCGGTCGGCGCGCGAGGCGACCTGCGGGGCGGCGGCGAGCTCCGGCCGAACAGGGGCGCCCGCGGGGGACGCCGGAAGAACAGCGGGGGTCCCCATCCTCAGACCGAGAGCGGCCACCCAGGCGGCGGCGATGAGCACGCCCTGCCCGACTGCGAAGACGAGAAGGAGGGCCGCGAGGCTGGTGGCCATGCGGGGTTCCAGGGCCTGGGCCTCCCTCTGCGCCGCCAGCGCCGCCAGCCAGGGCGCGAGGACGACGAGGAGCAGGATCAGGAGGGCCCAGCCGACAAGCAGGCTGAGGGCGGAACCGGCGAGGGCCCGGACCCAGCCGAAGAAAACCCCCCGGGTCACGTTCAGGAGGGCCAGGGCGATGAAGACTGGCCCTACCGCGGTCAGGACGCCAATGGCGAGCTTGGCGCCGCCAATGACCCCGACGCTCATCACCATCAGGGCGTCGGCGGCGAGGGAAAGCGCCTCCGCTGAGGCCGCTTCGGCGCTGGCGTAGGCCTTGGCGTTGGGCGGCGCCCGGACCCCGAAGGCGGCGGCGGCGCGGCGCAGCTCGGCATGCGCCTGGTCGAGGCCGGCGACGGGACGGGCCGCCAGGCTCCGCCCCTCCCCGCCGGAGGTCCAGGGCGCGGACACCGCGGCCGCGATCTGGACCGGCGCCCGGTCTGCAAGGTCGAAGACCAGGGTCTGGAAGACAGACCAGTTGGTCACAAGAGCCAGGATGGCGCCGATGCGCAGGGCCACGCCGGGAGCTTCCGACAACCGTGCGCCTTCCGGGGCCACCAGGAGGCGCCAGCCGATCAGGGCTACATAGATGGTCAACAGGAGGGTCAACGCCGCTCCGAACAGTCCCGAGCCCTGGGTCAGGGCCTCGTAGCCGCCCTGGGCGTAGACGCGGGTCTGGCAGTCGATAGTGGCCAGCACGCCATCTATGGGGCCGGCGTCCATGTAGGAGGGACAGGCCCGGATCATGGCGCGCTCCTCCCAGCCATGAAGGGTTCAAGCCAGGCCGAGGGCGCATCACCCACCACCGCCCGCAGCTGGTCCAGACGCCGGACGGACCGCTCTGTCCCGGCAAGCACCTGAAGGGGTCCGGAGAGCCCCGACAGATCCAGCCTCGCCACGACGCTATGGTCGCCCCGCTTGACCAGGAAGCACCGAGAAGTGTCCGGCAGGGACTTGACCAGAGAGAACTCGTGCTCGGAGAGGCCGAAGCCGTCGATGTACTCGTCCGGCTTGGCCCGGGCGTTGGGGAAGAAGATCTGGGTCGCGGCCTGCTCGATGATGGCCGCGGCGATCCGGCTGTCCAGGGCGTCCGAGGCGCTCTGGGTACAGAAGCCCACCAGACCGTTGCGCTTGCGGATCGTCTTCTCCCAGTCCTTGATCCGCCGGACGAAGACCGGGTCGTCCAGGACCTTCCAGCCCTCGTCGACCACGAAGATGGCGGGGGATCCGTCCAGCCTCTGCTCCAGCCGGTGGAACAGGTACATCATGGCGGGTGTACGGACCTCCGGCGCATCCAGGACCCGGGTCATGTCGAAGCCCAGGACGCGGGTCTCCAGGCTGAGCTGGTCCTCGGCGTTGTCGAACAGCCAGGCGTGCTCTCCCGCCTCGCACCAGGGGCCCAGCCGGAAGGCGAGGTCGCCGGGGGTGGGGCGGCGGCCGCCCCGGAACAACTCCCGGAGGAAGCGCAACCTGCGGTGGCTGGTCGGCTGGGCGAAGTTGGCGTCGATGGCGTCCGCTATCACCGCCCGGTCATCGGCGCTCAGGGTCGATCCGTCCGAAGACAGGAGCTGGGCCAGCCATTCCGTCAGGAAGGCGCGGTTGCTGGGCTCATCGGGCAACAGCAGGGGGTTGAAGCCGGTCGGCTCCCCCGGTCGCAGGACATCATAGCGGCCGCCAATCGCCCGGATGAAGGGCTCGGCGCCGCGATCCTTGTCGAAGTAGGCGATGCGCGGCCGGACCCTCTCGGCCTGGGCCAGCAGGAAGGTCAGCAGGACGGTCTTGCCGGACCCTGAAGGCCCGATGCAGGTGAAGTTGCCCAGGTCGCCCTGGTGGAAGTTGAAATGGTAGGGACCAGAGGCGGTGGTCTCCAGGACCGAGATCGCCGGCCCCCAGTGATTACCCGCCGCCTCACCGGTGGGATGGTTGTGGAAGCTGGCCAGGCTGGCGAAGTTTCCTGCAGAGATCAGCCCCTTCCGGGCGATGAACCGGAATCCGCCGGGGAACTGGGCCCAGAAGCTCGGTTCCAGGTTGGCGTCCTCCCGGACCGCAAGGGCGCCAGCCTCCGCCATGGCGGACTGCACGTCCGCGACCGCATAGTCGAGGGTCGGAAGGGAGTCGGCGCGGACAAGGATCGAAAGGTGATGCTCGCCATAGGCCGTGCGGCCGGCGCCGACGTCATCCCGCGCCTGGGCAAGCTCGCCCCTGAGGCTGAAGGCGTCGTCGTCGGCGGCCTTGAGGCGGCGCAGGGCCACGCCCATCCGGTCCAGTGAAGCCTGTCGATCCTGGAAGGCGAAGCTTTCGGTCAGCACCATCTCGTGGGGCAGGCGAAGAACGCCGTCGAGCAGGCCCGGCGCCGTCCGCGCAGGATAGTCCTTCAGGCCCACCACGGCGGCGTAGCTTCGCGCGCCCCCATGACCAGTCCCGAGCTCCATGGCGTCCAGGCCGAAGGTCAGGCGGCGCTGTCCGACCGCGGCGCCGATCTCACCGGATGGGGTGAGGACAGGCCGGCCCTCCCCGTTCAGCAGAAGGGCGAGGAACTCGGACGGCTCGGAGTACTGGGCGCCTCCGGGACCGTCGTAGAGGCTGAGGGTGCGAACGCCGTAGGGCGACAGGGCGGCCGAGAAGGACTCGCGGACGGCGTGAAGCTCGCGCAGGTCTCGGGCGGTCTCGGACTGCCTCTGGCGCGGCCCCCGCAGCACCTTCTCGATCAGCCCCGCCCGGCCCTGGGTCGGCCTCAGGACAAGGGTCAGGAAGATGTCATTGATGAACAGCTGGCGGGCCTCCAGCTGCTCGCGCCACTTCCGGTCGAGATCAGCGCAGAACGGCTCCTCTGGCGCGGGCGGGAATTCAGGGGTGACCCGCCGCCGGACCACATGATGCCAGAGGGCGAGGCGCGAGGTGGCGGCGCTGCGCAGAACCGTCTCCCGGACGGACTTGCGATAGTTGAGGTCTTCGTCCGACGCCGTTTCGAAGGGAAAGCCCGAAATGTGAAGGGTCTGGACCAGCAGACCGTCCCGGGTCGTCACCGTCTGGGCGTCCAGATGCCGTACATAAGGCAGGCGGTCGCCGATGGGGGCTTCCCGCGGCGCCAGGAGACGGGCGGCCTGTGTGGTGATGACCCTTGTCACGGCGTGTACGAGTTCCCGCCCAAGAAGCTG
>Ga0315902_10000434_pt1 | contig 70081 bp, 62 predicted proteins | sample LakEriMetagenome_9_FD_203523 | JGI IMG/M metagenome (GOLD analysis project Ga0315902, IMG submission 203523) | Freshwater fungal communities from buoy surface, Lake Erie, Ohio, United States - Buoy 12 MA117 | ecosystem: Environmental > Aquatic > Freshwater > Lake > Lake biofilm | place: USA... | reverse complement strand
AGCGGAATTCGCATGCTACGGCGCCGTGCGCACCGGCAGCGGCACGTTGCAGACATTGATGGCGCCGGTGGGCTCCAGGAACCACGGATCGCGGCGGGTGCGGCGGCTTTCGGTCAGCGTGCGAAAGGTGGCGCTATCGGTGCGCAGGGTTTGCAGGTTCACGCGCTCGCTTTCCGGCAGCTCGGACGCCAAACGCACGGAACGAATGATCGTGCGCTCCTCCGGCGTTTCGTAAAAACCCAACGCGCCAGTCCCGCGCGGCATCACCGAGAGCAGCTCGACGCCCTGCAGCACGCGGCCCACGAGTGTCACGTTGCGATCGAGGTGACGCGGCGCTTGCCCGATCACGACATAGAGCTCTGCGCCACTGCCACTATCAGCGGTGTCGCCGCGGCCGGCGCCGATCATGCCGTAGCAATGCGCGAGCCATGTGCGTCCGTTCTGGCCAGCGACTGGAAAGCCGTCTGAAAAGCCGACTTCGCGTGCGTAAGAATCAGGGTCTTGCAAGCGCGTGACCTCCACGCCGCTGCGTCGACGATCGAATTCCGGCTGCAATGAGCGTTGCGCCTCGCCGTACGATGTCGTGTCGCCTTCATCGCGGCCCCATTGGACGACATAATTGTCCTGAGAACGCACAATCGGTGCGCCATCCCAATAATGCGCACGCGCCAACGCGCGGATGTTGGCGGCATGATTTGGCGCGTATTCGGGCGCGAGTTCGATGATCACACGGCCGGCAGGCAGATCCATGTAGATCGTGTTCTCTGGATTAACGGCGCGCCAATCGCCGGCCGGCGATTGCTCGAGGATTTCTCCCATGCTGGGAACCGGGGCGGTCTGCGCTTCAGAACTCACCGGCGCACTCGCGCACGACGCTGCCAACAAAGCCGCCGTCAAAGCCTGCAGACGCATGCGTCCCTCCCCAAAATCAGGCCGCGATCTGGGCAGGGAATGCGTTTCAACGCAAGCGCCTAGTCCGCCGGCCCCGGTTCAGCGTATCAGGGGGCATGACCGAAGAATTGACCCCACTCGCCACCGCCAAACCAAAGCACAAGGGCGGCCCAAACCAGTTGCTGATCGATCTGGGGCCTGTCGCGATCTACGTGGTCGCTTTCAATATCCTGCAGCGCATCGAGGCGACCAAAGAGAACGCCGTCTATATCGCCACCGGCATATTCATCGCCGCAACATTGGCCGCAATCGCTTGGTGCAAAATCAAGCAAGGCCGCATTCCACCTGTGCTGATCATCACGGGCGTCATCGTGACTGCGTTTGGCGGCCTCACCATCGCGCTACACGATCCCACCTTCATCCAGATCAAACCGACGTTCACGTATCTTTTTTACATCGTCGCGGTCGTCGGCTCCCTTTTGATAAGGCAGAATGTTTGGAAGCTGCTCTTCGGCCACGCATTCAATTTGCCTGACAAGATTTGGACGATCCTGGCGCTGCGCTGGTCGGCATTCTTTGCGTTTCAGGCTGTGCTCAACGAAGTGATCCGCAACACACAGACGTTCGAATTTTGGCTGAACACACGACCTTTCGTTGTATTTCCGCTGACCATCCTATTCGCCGTGCTCAACACACCGATCGTGCTGAAGCACCATCGCGAGGATGAAAAGACGACTGCGGAAACATCCCCCAGCGCCTAATTCCAACAAAATCAGACTGAATTTCGCCTCATACGCGAACTAAAGTCGAACGCATGATTGATCGCATTCGACGCAACGCTAAGCTCCGCGTCGGTTTTGAGGCGGTTGCACATGGCTCGGTCGATGACGGACGGACCTGAGTCCGAGCCCTTCCGGCTCGCGACATCGGCGAGCCACCTGCTGCATTGCGCCGAGCAGCTTGCATCAGATCGCTTCACCCATCTCGTTGGCGACACGCTGACTTTACGCCAATTCGCCGTGCTCGCCGCCATCGCCGAAAGGCCAGGCTTGAGCCAGACGGACCTCGTCCGCGCCACCGGCATCGACCGCTCGACTCTGGCGGACACCGTCTCGCGCATGGAAAAGCGCGGCTGGATTTCGCGCACCACCGCCCCGCTCGACGCGCGGGCGCATGCGGTGCACTTGGCCACCTCAGGGACAGCCCTGCTCGCTTCCGCCACCCGACACGCGCGCGCAGCGGATGCGGCCATTCTGGACCTCTTGCCCCGCACGAAGCGACGCACGTTCCTGAACATTCTCTCCAAGCTCGCCAAGCTTTCAGATGAAGCGGCGGCCAAGGCCGAACGCGACGCCAAGCGTCAGGCTAAGCGCGCAGCCAAGGACGAGAAAAAGAAAAAGGAAAGGCCGGCCAGCGAGCCGCGCAAGCGCGAGGGCTCGCGCAAGCAGCGGACCTAGCGCGCTTCGAGCGCCGGCAGGATCGTGCTCTCAACCACTTCAGGCGTCAGCGGTCCGCGATACGCGGCGCGGATGGCGCCGTCAGGGCCGATCACGAACGTCTCGGGCACACCAGCAATGCCAAGCTCAATGCCGAAGCGGCCGTCTGGATCGAGCGCGACGACCCGGAACGGATCGCCAAGCTCGTGCAGAAAACGCGCGGAGGCTTCGGGCTCGTCCTTGTAAGCGACACCCACGATCTCAACGCCGCGTTCGCGCAACGCCATCAAATGCGAATGCTCGGCGCGGCACGGCGTGCACCAAGACGCGAACATATTGATGACATAGGCGCGCCCAGCCATCTCATCGCTGGTCAGCAATTCGCCGCCATCCAGACGCGCCAGTGCATAGGTTGGCGCTGAACGCCCGGCCTCGCCCGTGGTGAACAATTCGCGCGCGCCACCGCCGCGCGTCAACATCACGACAGCGACGGCCACCAGAATCACCAGCAAAGCCAACGGCGCAAAGGCGATGAAACGCTTCATGGCTTCTTCTCAAGCTTACGCGCTTGCGCAGCCCAATGGCGCAGACGCAACACAACCGCGATCGTCAGCACGCTGAAGGCGCCAATGCCCACGGCATAAGCCGGCCAAATATAGGCCCAACCGCCCTCGATCATGACTCGGCCCCACGCAAGCGCGCCGCTTCCACGCGTCGGCGAAATACGGCCGCGCGCATGTTCATCATCAGCAACGCCGTGAACAAGCAAAGGAAACCGCCCGCCATCGTGAAGAGCGGCCCCATCATGCTGGGATGAATGGAAGACCCGCCCGCGCGCATGATGCTCGCTGGCTGGTGCAGCGTGCTCCACCAATCGACGGAGAATTTGATGATCGGCAAATTGACGAGGCCAACGAGGCACAAGATCGCCGCGAGCCGTGCGGCTTTCTCTTCGTCTTCGATCGCACTCCAGAGCGCGATGTAGCCGAGATAAATCACAAAGAGCGCCAGCATGGAGGTGAGCCTGCCGTCCCATTCCCACCAGGTGCCCCAAGTTGGCGCGCCCCAGAGCGAGCCGGTAATCAAGCAGACGCCGGCAAATGTCGCGCCAATCGGCGCGGCGGCGCGCGCGGCGACGTCAGCCAGCGCGTGGCGCCACACAAGGCCGACGAAGCTTGCGACACCCATAAACGCATAGATACCCATCGACCACCAGGCCGACGGCACGTGCAGGTACATGATCCGCACCGTCTCGCCCTGCTGGTAATCAGCCGGCGAATAGAACAAACCCCACGGCGCGCCGATAGCCAGCAGCACGAGTGCGGCGATCAAAAAGATCGGCGCGGCCCAGGCTGAGAACGCCATGAAGCGTGCGGGGTTGGCGAGGTAAGTCAGCATCCGGGTGTCAGTTATCAGGTGTCAGGGAGCGGAGACAGGCGGCAAAGAGCATCACTCACTCCGCCTGCAGCCGCAAAGCCGCCGCCGCCGCAATCGGCCCCAACGCAATTGCCGCAAGTGCGAAACCCGCCAACACAGAGAGCGCGGCTGTAACATGTTCGCCGCCCGCCACCGCCGCGCCAAAGATAATAGGCGGCGCAAAGAACGGCAGCACAATGAGCGCGATTAAAACCCCGCCGCGCTTTACACCAGCCGTAACCGCCGCACCGACGACGCCCACGCCAATGAACGCAGCCATCCCGAGCAGCAGGCTCAGCACGATCGCTGGAACCAATTCTGGCGGCGCTTGCAGTGCGATGGCGGCGGGCGCGCTCGCCAACGCCAGCGGCAGCCCGACGGCGACCCAGAGCGCGGCCCCCTTCGCGAGCACGATCATTTCGAGCGGCGCGGGCGAGAGCAGCATGTGATCGAGTGAGCCGTCTTCGAGATCGGCTTGAAACAAACGCTCCAATGTTGCGAGCACCGCGAGCGCGGCCGCGATCCACACCAAAGGCGGGCCAGCGGCGGCGAGCAAATTGCGCTCCGGCCCCATCGCCAACGGCGCCAGCATGGTGGCGCCCAGGAAGAAACCCAGCGGCGCCAGCGCGCCGCCGCCACCGCCCCACATCAGCGCCAGATCACGCCGGAACGTCGCCGCGAGCGCGCTCATGCGCTCACCGTGAGCGTTTGGCTCGGCGTTGGCCCTAGCGCTTCGTGCACGGCTGCAAGCACAACGCCACCATCAGCGCGATGCGCATCGATGATCGCGCCGAGCATCGCTTTGCCGTTGGCATCGAGCGCGGCGGCTGGTTCGTCCAGCAACCAGATCGGACGCGGCGCCAACACGAGGCGCGACAAACTCAAGCGCCGGGCTTGGCCTTGGCTCAGCGTGCGCGCGGGTCGATCCAACAGGGCCCCGAGCCCAAGCTTCTGCGCCGCAACGCCCGCATCGATCGCGCCGCCAAACAACCCCGACCAGTAACGCAGGTGCGAAGCGACGCTCACCGTTGGCTTCAGGCCGTTCTGGTGGCCGACGAAATGTAGCGCGAGCGACGGCTCTTCCACGTTCTCGAACGCGATCTGCCCGGCGCGCGGATTGAGATAGCCGGCGAGCGTGCGCAGCAAGGTCGTTTTGCCTGCGCCATTGGCGCCGCGAATTTCGAGATACGCGCCCGCCTCGGCCGCAAAACTCAAGCCGTCGAACAGAACGCGTCCGCCCCGCGCCACCGAAAGCGCGTCGACCCGAAATTTCGGCTTGTCTTGGAAAGGTCCGGACGCGCTCATAATGCCGCCCTGGTTCTAGGAAGGGTTGCGCCAATCGCCAAGGCGGGCCTTTGTGGTGCGGCGATAAGGGAGCAGCGACCATGCGTCGTTTCGTGGCGGGACTGATTTTGGCCGGTGCGCTGGCCGCCTGCGGTCAAGGCCAACAGGCTCAATCGGGAGGGGACGCTGCAACCCAAGCCTATGGCGGCGTGGCCGACATGGACAGGGCCCAGGGCCGCGCGGAGATGGCGGCAGAGGAAGCCGCGCCCGCCGCGCCACCAGCGCCAACGGACGCACCAACAGCAAGCCAGCCCACGCAGCCAACCCAACCTGGAGGCGGGCCATCGCCCGTGCTCTATCTCGCCTATTCCTACGCCATGGGCCTTGAGATCCCGAGCCAGCGGCTCTCGGATGTCATGGACGGCCACATCCAGGCCTGCACCGCCGCGGGCCCGCGGCTCTGCCAACTTGTCGGCTCCAACAAGAGTGGCGACCCTGAAAGCTTCATGCAGGGCTACGTGTCGCTGCGCGCCGAGCCGACTTGGCTCGCCACTTTCCGCAATGACATCGCCGCACAAGTCGATGAAGCCGGCGGGCGTGTCCAATCCTCGACCACCAACACCGAAGACCTCACCCGCGCCATCGTCGACACCGAAGCGCGCCTGCGTGCGCAAACCGCGCTACGCGATCGCTTGCAGGAATTGCTGCGCTCAAGACCTGGCCGCCTCGCCGATCTGCTTGAGGTGGAGCGCGAATTGGCGCGCGTGCAGGGTGAGATCGATTCGGTGCAATCGAACCTCGCCGTGATGCGCACGCGCGTGTCGATGTCCGAACTCACGCTCAATTACCAATCGGCCCCGCGCCCTGTCGGCAGCGATACGTTCGAGCCGCTACGCAATGCATTCGCCAATTTCCTCGGCATCGTCGTTGCGGGTTTTGCCGCCATCATCACCATCATCGCGGGGCTTATCCCGTTCGCGATTGTGATCGTGCCGATCGTGTGGTTCGCACTGCGCTGGCGCCGGCGTCGCGGCGGGTGGTTTTTCAACCGCACGCCGACCCCACCGCCGCGGGAGCCTCCTGCATCCGCGTAGTTGCGAGCCACTCGCAAACATAGACCGGAGCGTCAATTGCGCGTTCACAAAACGGCGCTAAATAAGCCTTGCCGCGCGACCGGTCTGATTCCGAAATTGGGGCGCACCCCAACGCGCTTGCATCTCTGAAGCTCTCAAGCCGGATGCAGACCCATGCCATCTTTGAACTCATTTAACGCCCGCACCACAATCAGCGCAGGCGGCAAGTCCTATTCTTATTTCGATCTCAATAAGGCTTCCGAAAACGGCCTTGGCGACATCTCCAAGCTGCCGATCTCGCTCAAAGTTCTGCTCGAAAATCTGCTGCGCACCGAAGACGGCGTCGCGGTCAAGAAGGCCGACATCCTGGCCATGACCTCGTGGCTGGTGAACAAAGGCAAGAACGAAGTCGAAATCGCCTTCAGCCCCGCGCGCGTGCTGATGCAGGATTTCACCGGCGTGCCCGCCGTCGTTGACCTCGCCGCCATGCGCGACGCCGCTTCGAAGCTCGGCGCCAATCCTGAGAAGATCAATCCGCTCGTCCCGGTCGATCTCGTCATCGACCACAGCGTGATGGTCGACCATTTCGGCGCGGCAGGCTCATTCAAACAAAACGTCGAGCTCGAGTACGAACGCAACGTCGAGCGCTACCAATTCCTGCGCTGGGGCCAGCAAGCGTTCCAAGATTTCCGCGTCGTGCCGCCAGGCACCGGCATCTGCCACCAGGTGAACCTCGAATATCTCGGCCAGAGCGTTTGGGTGCGTGATGTCGACGGCGAGACCTTCGCTTATCCGGACACGGTCGTCGGCACGGACAGCCACACCACCATGATCAATGGCATCGGCGTGCTTGGTTGGGGCGTCGGCGGCATCGAAGCGGAAGCGGCGATGCTCGGCCAATCGATCTCGATGCTGATACCGGAAGTCATTGGCTTGCGCCTCTCGGGCAAATTGCCGGAAGGCGCCACCGCCACCGACCTCGTGCTCACCGTCACGCAGATGCTGCGCAAGAAGGGCGTGGTCGGCAAGTTCGTGGAATTCTTCGGCCCCGGCCTTGAGACGATGAGCGTGGAAGACCGCGCCACCATCGCCAACATGGCCCCGGAATACGGCGCCACCTGCGGCTTCTTCCCAGTGGACTCGAAGACGATCGATTATCTCAACGCCACCGGCCGCGATCCCGCCCGCGTCGCGCTCGTCGAAGCCTATTGCAAGGCCAATGGCCTCTGGCGTTCCGACATCGAGCCGGAATTCACTGACACGCTTGAGCTCTCGCTTGCAGACGTGCGCCCCTCGCTCGCCGGCCCGAAGCGTCCCCAAGACCGCGTGCTGCTCGGCGGCGTCGCCGAAGGCTTCACCAAGGTGATGAACGACGAATTCCGCAAGAGCGCGGAATTGAAGAAGCGCGCGCCTGTCGCAGGCGCGAGCTATGATGTCGGCCACGGCGACGTCGTGATCGCGGCCATCACCTCGTGCACGAATACGTCGAACCCGAGCGTGCTGATCGCGGCAGGCCTCGTGGCGCGCAATGCGGTGGCGAAGGGCTTGAAAAGCAAGCCGTGGGTGAAAACGTCGCTGGCGCCCGGCAGCCAAGTCGTCACTGATTATTTGGCCAAATCCGGCCTCGATAAATCGCTCGACGCTTTGGGCTTCAACCTCGTCGGCTATGGCTGCACAACCTGCATCGGCAATTCCGGCCCGCTGCCGCCGGCGATTTCCCTCGCCGTTGCGGAAGGCGATCTCGTTGTTGCATCCGTGCTCTCGGGCAACCGCAATTTCGAAGGCCGTGTGAACCAAGACGTGCGCGCGAACTATCTCGCCTCGCCGCCGCTGGTTGTCGCCTATGCGCTCGCCGGCTCAGTGTACGCCAATCTCGAAACCGAGCCGCTCGGCGCCGGCAATGACGGCAAGCCCGTCTTCCTGAAGGACATCTGGCCCAGCAATGCCGAAATCGAGCAAGTCGTGCGCGCTTCGGTGACGAAGGCGATGTTCGACGCGCGCTACGGCAACGTGTTCGCGGGCGACCAGCATTGGCAAGCCATCAAAGTCGGCGCCGGCCGCACTTATGAGTGGGACAACAATTCCACCTACGTGCAGAATCCGCCCTACTTCGAAGGCATGAGCATGAACCCAAAGCCGCCGGCGGACATCGTCGAAGCGCGCGTGCTGGGCCTCTTCGGTGACTCGATCACGACCGACCACATCAGCCCTGCGGGCTCGATCAAGAAGGTCTCGCCGGCTGGCGTCTATCTCACAGAGCACGGCGTGCCGCAGGCGGATTTCAATTCCTACGGCGCGCGTCGCGGCAACCACGAAGTCATGATGCGCGGCACCTTCGCCAACATCCGCATCAAGAACGCGATGGTGAAGAACGACGACGGCTCGATCGTGGAAGGCGGTTACACCATCCACCATCCGTCGGGCGAACGCATGTTCATCTACGACGCGGCGATGCGCTACAAAGCCGAAGGCCGCGAGCTGGTGATCTTCGCCGGCAAGGAATATGGCACCGGCTCCTCGCGCGACTGGGCGGCCAAGGGCACGACCCTGCTCGGCGTCCGGGCAGTGGTGGCCGAAAGCTTCGAGCGCATCCACCGCTCTAACCTGATCGGCATGGGCGTGCTGCCCCTGCAATTCATCGACGGCCAATCCTGGGCCGGCCTCGGCCTCAAGGGCGACGAGCAAGTCTCGCTCAAGGGGGTGGCCGATCTCGGCCCCCGCCAGAAGGTGACGCTGCGGATTCAAGGCGCGGATGGCGCCGTCCGCGAACTCGAGGTCGCGTGCCGGATCGACACGGAGAACGAGGTCGAATACCTCCGGAACGGGGGAATTCTGCACTATGTGCTGCGTGGTTTGGCCAAAGCGGGTTGATGGAGGCCCCTTCGGGCCGCTCCGTCACGCCGCTGTGACTAGAACGAAAGGGGCGGGCCGTTCATGCTGGCCCGCATGATCGCTCGCTTCCTGGCCGCCGTGCTGATCGGCTTGGCGGCGACCACGGTCGACGCGAACGCCCAAACGCAAGGCGAACGCGCCACGTCCGTGGTTGAACTCTTTACCGCTCAGGGCTGCACGCAATGCCCGCGCGCGAACCGCCTGCTCGGCGGTTTCTCGCGCGAGGAGGGCGTGCTGGCGCTCACCTTCCCTGTCGGCATCTGGGATTATCTCGGCTGGCCCGATACGTTCGCGCAGCCGCAATTCAGCGATCGCCAGCGTGATTATTCCAACGCCTTACGCGTGCGCGGCCGCTTCACGCCGCAACTTGTGTTCAACGGCGTGCGCCAGCTCAGCGCCTCCGATTGGGACGATGCGCGCGATACGTTCGAACAGCGCCGCGCTGTCGGCTTACCCGCCACCGCGCCAGACCTCGCCATGATGCGTCTGCGCAATGGCCGCGTGCGCATCACCGTCGGCGCCCGCCCTAACGCGCCTGAAGCGGATGTTTGGATGATCGCCTACGACCCTGGCCCCATCAGCGTGCGCATTACGAGCGGCATGAACGTCAACCGCACGGTGACCCACTACAATCTGGTCAATCGCATTGATCGCTTAACGCACTGGAGCGGCGCCTCCGCCTGGTTCGAGCGCGCGGGCTGTTCACCCCATTGCGCGGTGATCGTGCAAGAACGCTATGGCGGCCAAATCTTGGCCGCGGCTTTCGTCGAGCGCTAGAACGGCGGCGGCGCCGTTAGCGGCGGCGCAGCCTGCGGCACGAGCGCGGTGAGCGGCGGCGCGAGTGCGGCCGCATCCTCGTTCGTCAGCGCATAGGCCCAGGCAGCGCTTTCGTTATTGATCGCGAGCGCGGCGGGCTCCTGCTCCGGCGTCTCGGCGCGGGCGACCATCTTGACCCAGGTGCGGCCGTCGCTCTCGATCAGCTCAGCGTCGATGATGACGCCGTCGAACGTACGCGCGCGGACGCGTGCGCGCGGCGCGCCTTGAATGGCGGGCGCTGTGCGTACGTCGTTGGGCGTGAGCTGCGTGAGGTGAATGGCGACGCCTTCGACCATTTGCGGAATGCCCGCCAGCGCCGGCGCAGCGATCCGCCACGGCTGATCAGCGGCGTCACGCGCAACGATATAGGCGCGGCCTTCGCTCGGCATGATCTCGACGCGAGCGAAACGCTCGGCGGCCACGTTCAGCGGCTGCAGCGCCATCCAGGCCGCGACATCGCGCAGCGGCGGCAATTCGCCCTCCGCGGCCCAAGTCTGATCATTGTCAGGCTGGCGCACATAGAGGCCGTTGGTTTCAACGCCGAGAATGAGGTTCACCAGCAATGCGCCCCGGCCATCTTCGATCTGCACCAGAATGCCGCGTCCGCCTTGGCGCGGATCGGTGACGCCCAAGCGTTCGTGCTTTGAGGCGTCGCTGGTCATGCGGCGCGTGTAGCGCAGACCTTCGAGCCCTTCGGTCAGTTGCGCCAAGCGCGCCGGCAGCACTGGATAATCGTCGCGATCCCGCATCGCCCAGCCGCGTTGCGTGCGCTCGATGCGATAGGTCGCTTCACCGCTCACGATCGTCACGCGCTGTGCGCCCGAAATCGTCTCCTCAAGCCCCGGCACGACGGGGCCCGCGGCGGCGTTCGGGCTCGATGAACGGATTTCGATACCCACCGTGACGGCCGCGATCACCGCGAGCGCGCCCGCGGCGACAAACATGGTGAGCGTACGGCCTCGGCGACGCTCGGCAAGCTCAGAGGTCATCGCCGCGCACTCCCGCGCCGCTGACGGCGCCAGAACAAGAAGAAGCCCACGCCCGCCACCAAGAGCGGCGCCAGCCAAACATTGATGAACACAACGAGCGCCTGCACGCGATCGATGTCGCTGCGCAAATCGCGCTCGACGCTGCGTAATTCGCCGCGCACTTCGAGCGCGCGCGCGCGGAACCGTTCGATCTCCAGGTTTTCCTCGGGCGTGAGTTCGGCGCCCAGATTGCCGGCGAAGAAGCCTGAACCGCGCCCACGCTCTTGCATCTGCGCCAAGCGCGCTTCGGTCTCCTGCAATTCGCCTTGCAGCTCTTCCTGACGCGTTTGGATACGGCGAAGCGCATCCGCCTCCATGTCGTCGACCATGTTCATGCGTCGCAGCGATGGCGCACGCGAACGCAACGACACCAACGCATCCGAGCCGCCCAGAACATCGATCGCGTTCAATGCGAACGACGCGTTGTCCGCAGCAGTGCCGCCATTGGTGGGGTCGACGTAGAAATCATCGCTGAGGAAATCGACGTCAGAGACGATCACGATCTCCGCCGGCGTCGCCGAACGCGTAAGGGGCTCCGCGGTTGAAGCAGGCGCAGGCGGTGCAGACGCAGGCGCTTCACCTTCCATGAATGGCGCAGGCGGCGCGGCGGGCGGCCCTTCCGGGTAAGCCGTTTCCAGATTGCCCGAGAGACGCAACGCCACCGTTTCAATGCGCCCGCCGCCTTGCGGCCAGGTGCGCAAAATATCGAACGGCGTCGGCCGCATCATCGCCTCGGCGGCCGGCATGCGCATCGTACGCCCGCTGGTGCGCACCAGCGATTGCACCTGGATGCCCTCACGCTCGGTCCAGGTCAGACCACCCGCCAAACCGAAATTGACGCCGCGGCTCAACCACGCCGTCATCAGGTCTTCACGATCGAGTTGATCGGCCGGTACGGAAAAGAACAGCGGTTGCGGCGCATCGACGGCTTGGCCGGTCGTCGGGTCCTGCACACGCACGGGCAAGGCGCCGTCGAGATCAAGCACCACTGTCGGCGCCATCGCGACACCCCATTGCGACAAGAGCGGCTCGAACATCGAGGCCGTCGGCGTAGGCGCAACCGGATTGAACGGATCAAAGCCAGCGCCCGATTGCTCGGCGGCCAGCGACGCCGGATCGAGCGCCACAAACGCGCGGCCGTGGCGCAGCACGAATTGGTCGATCGCATAAAGCTGCTGCGGCGACAATTGACCCGGATGGATGATCGCGAGCACATCCACGTCCGGAATTTCCGTAAAATCCGGCGCGAGCTTCGTAACATTGAGCAAGCGGCCCATTTCCGTCGCGAACACGCTTCGCGCGCGACCAGCCATCGGATCGGACGCAGCGGCCGGATCGATCGGCAGCGACGTGATCAGCGCCACGCGCACCGGATTGGGATTTTCCAGCTCATAAATGAGGCGCGTGATCTCGTATTCGAGGAACGCTTCGCGTTGGGGATCGAACAACGGAATGATGCGCTGATCGTCGATCGCATTGGCGCCGGTCAGTCCGAAATAGATCGGGTCCGCACCCTGGAACGGACGATAGGGCTCAATGCCGAGTTCGACCGCCTGATCTTCCTGCTCGGTGAACGGCTCGACATTCACCTCCACGAAACGCACGCGACCACGCGAGCGCGCTTGGAAGGTTTGCAACATTTCACGCACGCGCGCGGCGTAGGCTTGCAATTGCGGCGACACCGCAGCGGCGTCGCGCGAATAATAGAGCTTCAGCTCAACCGGCTCGCTCAGATCATCAAGCGTACGGCGCGTGCCTTCGCTTAACGAATAGAGCCGGCTCTCGGTCAGATCGAGCCGCCAGCCGCGAAACCAGGAATTGGCGATCACGTTCGCCGAGACAAACGCGATGAACAGCGCCAAGGCGGCAAAGAGTGCGTAACGACGGGCGCTCATGCTCTAGCCTCCCCGCCGCGCATCAACCGCGAGCGTTGTGAACCCAAGGCACAACGCAATCAGCGATACGAAATAAAACACCGAACGGAACTCCACGACGCCGCGTTGAGCCGCATCAAAATGGTGCATGATCGAGAAACGCGCCAGCACTTCAGCAATCCCGCCGCCGACGAGGCCCGAGAAGAAATCGAGCACCAACGGCAGACCAAGTGCGGTCAGCAGGAACGACACCAACACTGAAAGCACAAACGCCACGATCTGCGCCGGCGTCAGCGCCGACATCATCGAACCGATCGCGAGATAGGCGCCCGCCATCAGCAAACTTGCGAGATACGCCGTAAAGATCGCGGCGTTATCCGGCGAGCCAAGGATATTGATCGTGATCCAGAGCGGCAGCGTCATCAGCAGCGCCGCGGCCGCCACGGTCCAAGCCGCCAGGAACTTCCCGAGCACGAGCGACCATGTGGGCGCGGGCAGTGTCATCAGCAATTCAATGGCGCCCGAGCGCGTTTCTTCCGCCCACAACCGCATCGCCACGGCCGGCAGGAACACCATGAAAATCCAAGGATGAAACGCAAAGAACGCCGAAAGGTCAGCGCGCCGTGCTTCAAACAAGCCGCCGACCTGGAAGGTGAAGAGCCCGATGGAGAAGAGAAACACCGCGACGAACACATAGGCTGTCGGCGTCGTCACATAAGAGAGCAGCTCGCGGCGATAGATCGCGAGCATGCTGGCTAAACCAGGACGCTTCTTCACGTGCGCTCCTCCCCGCGCGTCAGCGCCGCGAATGCGCGCTCCAGCGTGCCGTGCTCATCAATGAGCGCCGCCGGCGTCTTGTCGGCGATGATGCGGCCCTGATCGATGACGATGGCGCGCGTGCAGACCGCCTCCACCTCTTCCAGCGAGTGCGTGGAAATGATGAGGCCGCGCTCTTCGCCGAGCTTCTTGATGAGATCACGCACGGCATGGCGCTGGTTCGGATCAAGGCCGTCCGTAGGTTCGTCCAGGATCAGCAGCATCGGATCGTGCAATAGAGCCGCTGCAAAGCCCACACGGCGGCGATAGCCTTTGGAAAGCGTGTCGATCGGGCGATCGATAGAATCACCCAGGCGCGCGTCCTGCGCCGCGCGGCGCACAGCGTGGCGCGCGGCCTCGCGCGACATGCCGCGCGTCTCCGCCACGAAGCGCAGAAATGACCACGGCGTCATCTCGCCATAAAGCGGCGCGCCTTCGGGCAAATACCCCACCCGCTCCTGCGCGCGGCGGCGTTCTTGCGTGATATCAATGTTGAAGACTTTGGCCGTGCCTTCGTCGGGCTCGAGATAGCCCGCGATCATACGCATGGTCGTCGTCTTGCCTGCGCCGTTGGGGCCCAGGAAGCCGACGATCTCACCGACATCAATCGAAAAACCGATACCGTCCACGGCTACGCGGCGGCCAAACGTCTTCCGCAGACCATCGACCTGCAGCAGCATGTGGATAGAAATCCCCGTCGAGAAACGAGCGCCGCTCTTAGGGCCGTTTGAGCGAAAACACCACCGCTTCTTATCCACAGAGGCGCGGCTTTTCGCCGAATCGCTGCGCACTGAGTCCAGCTTGTGTTGCTGGGCTGTAAACGCGGCTTCGCCTTGGCTGATCGCGCAGGACGGCTCGCATTTTGTGCCGAACGATGCGTGCGCTTCACATCACACCAGGGAGCAAACGCTTGAATTACGCGGAATTTTCTAGCCCAGACATGACAAAGCCCGCGACATGCGCGGGCTTGATCAAAGTGTGGCCGGCCGAAGCGCGCACCGGAGGGGGGCTGGGGGGGCTGATGGATTCCCCCGGCACGAGCCTTTCTCCGACCGGCCACGCAACTAAGGTCGCTTCGGGATGGGGCGAGAGCAAGCAGAAAATCAGGCCAAAAGCCGACCTGCTCCATTTGTAATATTGCCTATCATAGGCTTTCCTGTGTGCAGGATGTTTGCATCCTGTGGAGAACGAAAACGCATGAGCGGACGCACGGTTTTCTTCGAACGTCGTGAACTCGACCGCCTTCTTCGATTCTATGGACGCATGGTCGCCGCAGGCGAATGGCGCGATTATGCCATGGATGCGTTGGCCGATCGCGCGCTCTTCAGCGTCTATCGCCGCGCCAGTGAAGCCCCGCTCTATCAGATCGAAAAATGCCCGGAGAACGCGCGCAAGCAAGGCGAATATTGCGTGCGCGCGATCGACGGTCGCGTCCTGCGCCGTGGTCAAGATCTCGATCAGGTGCTTGCCGTGCTTGAACCCAAGCGCATGCGCGTGGTCGGCGACTAACATTTGCAAGCGGCGCAAAAGAAAACGCCCCGGCCGAAGCCGGGGCGTAATGCTTGTGTCCTGTGCTCTTAGCGCTTAGTCGCGCGGCGAGAGCAATGTCAGGAAAAAGCGGAACAGGTTGATGAAGGTGATGTAAAGGTTCAGCGCGCCTAACGTGGTGGCCACCGACATCGCGCGCATATCGCCCGCAATGTTGTAATACATATATTTCAGCTGTTGCGTTTCCCACGCGGTGATCGCCGAAAACAGCAGCACGCCGATCACGCTAAAGATGATCGAGAAGCCTTCGATCGGCGCGCCGGTGAACATGGCGAAACCGACGTTCACGAGGCCAGCGAGCACCATGCCCCACACGCCCATGATCAGGAACGTGCCCCAACCGGAGAGATCCTTCTTCGTCGTGTAGCCCCAGAGGCTCAAACCGCCGAAGGTGGCCGACGTCACAAGGAACGCCTTGACGATCAGCATCATGCCGTCAGGACGGGCGGCGTACATCATCACCGTGGCGCCGAGACCGATACCGATCAGCGACACGATCGACCAATAAAGCAGGTTCGCGGCCGTCGGCGACGGATTACGCATGGCGAACATCGAGATGAAGATCAGCGCCAAAGGGCCGAACATCACGACGTACAGCATCGGCGTGTTGAAGAAGAAATTCGACAGCACCGGCACGGTGGCGGCTGCGTAGGCCAAGCCCGCCGAAAGCGCCAAACCAAGTGACATCTTATTATAGACGCCGAGCATGAAAGATCGCAGGCCGGCGTCGACCGCCATATCCGCGCGCCCAGTCGGGATCGACTGCGTTTGCGAGTGGTAGTCGCTCATCAAGTAACCTCCTTGGCGCGGGGAATGCCGCGTCACTGGTGCTATATGGCCACGCCTACCTGCCCGAGCAAGGGAAACCGGACACTCATCCGATTGCGAAACAACCGTGACAGGCTCAAAAATGTCCCGATTGTGGCGGGAACATTTTCCTGCCCATCTTGCGTTTCGTTAACGAGCGGAGCGCCTGCACTGTCCGCTAGAGGGCGGTCGTCGCTAGAATCGCGCTAGCAGGGTGGCGCGGAGGTAAGCCGGGGTGGCTGACGAGAACGATCCAGACAAGCCGGAGGACGATGTTCCGGACACTCGCCCAACGGGCGAGGTCGAAGCTACGCCCGAAGAACAGCCGCGCGACGAGGCGCTGTTTGCCGCCGAGCCCGAGCCGCCGGTTGAGCCAGAGCCACCGGCAGAGGCTGCCGCAGCTGCGCCAACGCCCGAGCTTGAATCAACGCCGCTGATCGAGGCGGCCACGCCGCTGGTTGAGCCGCCTGCTCCGATCTACACCGCAGATGCAATCGACGAGCCCTTTCTTGAGCATGCGCAAGAGACAGAGCCTGCGAGCGAAGCGGTTGCACCTGCGCCGCTTGAGCCGCCGGCGCCGATCTACGCCGCCCAGACGAACATCCGCGAGAGCGCAGAGCCTGTTGCACCCGCGTCACTGCCCGAACCGGAGCGCGTGATCGAGGCGATCACGCCTGCGCCAGTTGAACCGCCTGCTCCGCTCTATGCGACCGAGACCGTCAGCGAACCGGCGCCACCGGAGCCAGAACCGGAGCCCTTGATCGCAGCGATCACGCCTGCGCCAGTTGAACCGCCTGCTCCGCTCTATGCGACCGAGACCGCCAGCGAACCGCCGGCGCCGCCGGAGCCAGAACCGGAGCCCTTGATCGCAGCGATCACGCCTGCGCCTCCTGAACCGCTCGCTCCGGTCTATGCCGCCGAGACCGTTATCGAGCCGGAGCCAGATCCCGAACCCCCGCCAGCGATCGATGCGCCAGTTGAGCCCACGCCCGCGTCGCCCGCAGGCGCCATTCCACCAAACTATTTCCGCGCTGCCGGCGATCCGGACGAGCCTCCGCCCGAAGACGAAACGCCACCGACCTTGCTGCAGAAGCTCAAATCCAAAGCCGAGCATTATCGGGCGGGCTTCCGCGCCTTCGCAGAGCCGCGTTACGTCAGTTATTCCGGCGCAGCGCGGGCCTTCGCCGGCGAGATGTGGAATCGCCTCCGCGGTATCAAACGCCCGAAGAGTGTGCGCGAAGCCGCCGTGTGGGGCGGCTGGATCGCCGCGGGCGGTGTGGCGTTCATTATCGCATTCTTCCTCTTCATCACCTGGGGTCTGCCGTCTACGGACGACCTCTGGGAAGCACGGCAAGGCCAATCGATCACATTCGTGGACATCAACGGCCACGTGATCTTGCGCGAAGGCGCGCAAAATGCGCCGCCCGTCGATCTCGAAACGCTGCCGCCTTATGTGGCGCAGGCGTTCATCGCCATCGAAGACCGCAAATTCTACGATCACTTCGGCGTCGATTTCGGCGGCATCATGCGCGCGGGTGCTGAGAACATACGCGCGGGCCGCGTCGTCCAAGGCGGCTCCACGATCACACAACAGCTCGCCAAGAACCTCTTTCTCACGAACGAGCGGTCGTGGCGGCGCAAGGCGCAGGAAATCATGCTTGCGTTCTGGCTCGAAAGCCGGTTCTCCAAGGACGAAATCCTCGCGCTTTATCTCAGTCGCGTCTATTTCGGCGCCGGCGCCTACGGCATTGAAGCTGCGGCCGAGCGCTATTTCGATCGCCCAGCGCGTGAACTCACTTTGCTGCAATCGGCGATGATTGCCGGCCTCGTCAAAGCACCGTCGCGCCTCAATCCTGCACGCCAAGACATCGCCGCCGCACGTGCACGCGCCACCGTCGTGCTCAACGAAATGGTGGCGCTGGGCTTCATCAGCGCATCGGAACGCGACGCAGCATTACAAGAAGAACTCGTCATCAGCCGCCGCAACCCGGCCGGCGTGCTCTCCTATTATCGCGACTGGATCGACCCGCTCCTGAACGAAGTGATCGGCAACGAGCGCGACGACTTCATCATAGAAACCACTATCGACATCGCCGCCCAGCGCGCGGCGGCGGAAGCCGTTGAACTCGTGCTCGCAGAGCAAGGGGAGGACCGCCGCGTCAGTCAGGCCGCGGCGCTTGCGATCGACGACACCGGCGGCGTACGCGTCATCGTTGGCGGCCGTGATTACGATCAAAGCCAGTTTAACCGCGCCACACAGGCGCGACGCCAACCTGGATCCTCGTTCAAATATTTCATCTACCTCGCGGCGATGGAAAACGGCCTGACGCCCTGGAGCGTGCGCGAGGATGCGCCGATCACCATCTCCATTCCCGGCCAACCCGATTGGACGCCAGGCAATTATACCAACGAATTCCACGGCTCGGTGACGCTCACCAGCGCCTATGCGAATTCGTTCAATATGGTCGCCATCCGCGTCGCCAACGAAATCGGCGGCGACAAGGTGATCGACGTAGCGCGTCGATTGGGCGTGAGCTCGCCGCTCTCAAATTATCATTCGCTGGCGCTCGGCGCGCAGGAAATGACCATGCTCGAAATGGTCAGCGCCTACGGCGCGATGGCCGCCGATGGCAATCGAATTGAAGCGCACGGCGTAACCCGTATCCGCCGCGCGAGCAGCAGCGAAACAATGTGGAGCTTCCGCCCCCAACATCGCGGTCGCGTTATCGAAGAGCGCCCGTTCCGCTACATGAACCAGATGATGAGCCGCGTCGTGGAAGGCGGCACCGGCACACGCGCGCGCATGAGCGGGCGCCAGATCGGCGGCAAGACCGGCACTGGCAACGATTACCGCGACGCTTGGTTTATCGGGTACACGCCGGGCATGGTCGGCGGCGTGTGGGTCGGCAACGACAATTTCACCACCACTGCACGCGTCACCGGCGGCTCCCTGCCAGCCGATATATGGGCGCGCTTCATGCCGGTGGCGCTGCGCAACACGCCGGTGCGTCCGCTCGAAATGCCAACGGACGAGGATTATGACCTCGGAATTGCCGCACCCGTTGAAGAAGGCGTGGCGGTCGTCGGCGCACCCGTCGGCGCAGTGCTTGGCGGACCGGTGGAAGCACCGCCGGACACCGAAGACCGCTCGCTCGATTTCGGTCCGGAAGGCTAAGCGCGCGACACAATTTTCGCTTGCAAGTCATTCGAACTTTGCACGCTTTGATTGGTCTCGCGCGCAACGTCTAGACAAATCCGCGCGCACTCCGCTTGCTAGACCCGCGTACGCGATCGCGGAGACTTTCAATGCAGTGGGTGAATAACGAGCGCGGCTATGGTTGGATTTCGATCACGCTGCATTGGCTGGCGCTGATCGCCATTATCGCAATGTTCTGGAGCGGCTTCGCCGCCGAGAATGCCGGCGAGCTGGGCGATCGCGTCGCCCGCCGCGATTTGATGGGCTTTCACACCGCCTTCGGCGCCAGCGTTGCGCTTATCTTGTTTGCACGTGTGGCCCTGCATTTCCTCCAACGCCAACCGACGCCAGCGCCACAACCGCCCGCGCTAAACTTCCTCTCGACCGCCACGCACAAATTGTTGCTGCTCGCGATCCTGATCCAATTCATCTCTGGTCCGCTCGCGATCTGGTCCGGCGGGCGCGATATCAACGTGTTCGATCTCTTCGCCATCCCGACGCCGTTCGCCGAAAGAAATGAGGCCGTTCACGAAGGCGCCGAGGTCGCCCACGCGATCGGCCGCTGGATGTTGCTGAGCCTGATCGTGCTGCATGTGCTGGGCGCGCTGAAACACGCGTTCATTGATCGCGACGGTGTGCTGCGCCGGATGCTGGCGCCCGCCAAAGATTAGCGCGCGTGGCCGATGGCGTGCAGCGCGCAACCGTGCTCATGCAGCCATGCGCGGCCGCGCTCATAGTCGGGCAAACATTTGCGTACATGCGCCCAAAAGCGGCGTGAATGGTTCATCTCGCGCAAATGCGCCACTTCATGCGCGGCGAGATAGTCCAGCACGAATTCGGGCGCACAGATCACGCGCCACGAGAAGGAGAGCACGCCGTCGCTCGAGCAAGAGCCCCAACGCGAGCGTAGCTCCTTCACCTGTAAGCGGGTCGGCTTTACGCCCAGTGTCGCGGCGTGCACGGCGACACGCGCCACCAAATCCGCGCGCGCCTGATCCTTGAAGAAGCGCAGCAAACGCGACTCGAACAACGCCGCGTCCGGCGCCGGCGCAACGAGACGACCGTCCTCGACGCGTGGCGCGGCGCGGCCGTGCTCATACACAAGCTCATGCTCCACGCCACGCAACGGCACATGCGCGCCGGGCGTCAACTGAATGCCTTGCGGCAAGCGCGACAGCTCATGCGCAATCCAGCCCGCGCGTTCGGCCGCAAATTGCGCTGCGTGTTTTAGGTGCCGCCTCGACGGCGCGGTCGCGATCGCTTCACGGCGCGTTGGATCAATGCGCACCGACACGTGACGCGCGCGTGTGTTCACGACCAGCTTCACCGGCAAGCGGCGTCCGTCGATCGTTTCGATCTCGGTTTGAGTTGGGTCAGGTGCTCGCGAATCGAAGCGCATGCGCAAAGAGTCTCACGCCCAGCGATTCCACCAAAGCGGCGCAGGCTGTGAGCTTGCTGTGAGCAATGCGATTTAGTCGGCGACGAGCTTCAATTTCGCACGCTTGTCGCCGCTGCGCGCCGCTGGCGACTGAAACGTGCGCATAAACTCGCGCATGCGCGGATAGATTTCAGTCTGGAAGCGTCGACCGCTGAAGACACCGTAGTGCCCGACACCTGGCTGGATATAATCGCGCCGCATCGCCTCGGGTATGTTCACGCAAACATCGTGCGCAGCCTGCGTTTGACCGATGCCGGAGATGTCGTCGTTCTCGCCTTCGACCGTCAGCAGCGCCGTCTTGGTGATCGCGCCCGGATCCACCTTCACGCCGCGATGGACCATCGTGCCGAGCGGCAAGCGATATTCCTGGAAAATCTCGATCAGCGTTTGGATGTAGAATTCTTCGCTGAGGTCCATCACCGCGAGATATTCGTCGTAAAATTCACGGTGCTTGCGCGCGTCGTCGCCGTCGCCCTTCACCAGGTTCTGGTAATAGCCGTAATGCGCATCGACGTGACGCTGCATGTTCATGCCCATGAAGCTCGCGAGCTGAACAAAGCCTGGATACACACGCCGGAACGCGCCCGGATAAAGCACGGGCACGGTGTGGATCATGTTCTGCTTGAACCAAGTGATGTCGCGCTGTTCGGCGAGCTTGTTCGGCTCTGTCGGCGATTTACGCGCATCAATCGGCGAACCCATGATCGTCATCGTCGCCGGCGAACACGGATCTTCCTGCTGCGCCATCACCGAAACCGCGGCGAGCACCAAGGGCCCTGGCTGGCACACCGCTACGACGTGGGTATCTGGCCCAAGCTCGCGCAGCATCGAAATGACGTGGTCGATGTAATCATTGAGATCGAAGCGCCCCATCATTAGGGGCACCATGCGCGCATCGATCCAATCGGTGATGTACACTTCGTGCTCAGGCAGGAACGCTTCCACGGTACTGCGCAGCAGCGTCGCGTAATGGCCCGACATCGGCGCAACGATCAGCACGGTCGGATCAGTGCGCTTGCCGCGCGCGCGTTCGAGCGCTTCGCCGTCGCGCGCAAAATGCACCATGTTGCACCAGGGCGAGGACCAAACCGGCGTCGGCGTCACTGCGACCTCGACTGAATTCACGCTCGTCGTCGCCAACAGCCAATCCGGCTTGCGATAGCGGCGGGTGACGGATTCAAAAAGGTCAGAGGCGGCGGCGGCCGTCTTCGCCACTTCCAGCTCGGACGCCGGATTCATCGGCGAGCGAAGCATGCTCGACTGCATCATGGCGGCGATGCGCCAAGGCGCCACCGAGAGGTGGCCGAGTTCATATAGCGAATAGAGCATGTCGCCCTTTCGTGCCGCGCCGCAGCATTCCGGAATGGAACCCTGCGCCCGTCCCCGTTTCCAACAAGCTAAGACGCCTGATTGTTGCACCGCAACAGGCCAAACGTCATAGCGGCCGCTACATCTGTCAAACGGGTAATGTTGGATTTGGGGCCGGCCAAGCGCTTTCGCCCAGACCGCTTCACATAATCAGGCCGGGTCAGGCTGGATCGATCGGCCGCTCCAGCCCTGCCGCGATGCATTGGGCCACCTGCTCGGGCGTCGCCCGGACGGTGTTGACTACGGCGCGGGTGCGCCATTCGCCATCCAGCACGTACAGGAACGAGGAATGGTCGACGTTATAGACGTCGTCCGGCGCCCCTTCGATCGGCGCGCGGGCGCTATAGACGTGGAAAGAGCGCTTGGCGGCGTCCACTTGCGCGCGCGTGCCCGTTAGCCCCGTCAGGCCCTGCGGGAAACCCTCGGTTTGGACGTAGGCGCCCATCACGTCGGGCGTATCGCGCTCAGGATCGAGGCTGATCAACACCGGCTGCACGTCGTACCCGTTCGGCTCAGCCAGCGCCGCCGCCAACGTGTACATGCTGGTCGGGCAGATATCCGGGCAGTGCGTGAAGCCAAAATAGAGGATCGCCGGATCACCCGCAAAATCGGCCTGGGTGACAATGGCCCCATTGGAATCCACCAATTCGATCGGCCCGTTCACCGCGTCTGCGCCTTCGAGAATGCAATTCTCAATAACAGGCAGCGCCGCTGTCTTTTCCCCGCCCGTGCGCCCAACGAGCAGCATCGTGCCCACGGCCGCCAAAGCGGCTGCGGCCACGGCCGGCACGACAGCGCCCGTCAGATTGCGGCGCGGAGTTTCGACAGGTTCTGCCATCGCCACCACCTAGGCGCCAGCCAACGGCGCCAGCAAGGCGGCGCGAAGGCGCAGGGGGCGCAATGCCGCAGCCTGCGCTTGTGCCTGCGCACAAAACAGCCACAGATGCGCGCCGATGAAGCTTCTAAGACGCCTTGCGCTCATCGCCACGCCGCTCGCGATTGCCGCGCTACTCGCGGCTTTTGTTGCACTGCGCAATCGCGATAACGATCCCGCCTGCAACGTGCGCACGTTCGAAGGTTCACGCTTCATCGTGTGCACAATAGACGCCTCGCGCCATCAATTGCGGCTCGCGTCGCAGGACGCTGACAGAAATTATCTGCGTGGTTTCCAAGCGTTGGAAATGTCGCTGGGGCGCGACGCGCGGCGTGTGCGCTTCGCGATGAATGCGGGAATGTACAATGATCGCGGCGCGCCGATCGGCCTCTATGTCAGCGAAGGCGTAGAGGAGCAGCGCTTGAGCCTCACCGACGGCCCCGGCAATTTTCATCTAAAGCCCAACGGCGTGTTCTGGCAGGGCCACGATGGCGCCCTGCATGTCGACACGTCTGACGAATTCGCGGCGACGCGCCCTGCTGCGCGCCTGGCGACGCAATCGGGGCCGATGCTCGTGATCGACGGCGCGTTGCATCCACGCATCGCGCACGACGGTACGTCGCGTAACGTGCGCAACGGCGTCGGCGTGCGCGACACGCGCACCGCCTATTTCGTGATCAGTTCGGGCTTCGTCTCGTTTGGGCGCTTTGCCCGTTTCTTCCGCGATGAGCTCGGTTGCACCGACGCGCTCTTTCTCGACGGCACGGTCTCGAGCCTCTGGCAGCCGGAGACCGGACGGCAGGACGACAATCATGCGCTTGGGCCCATGATTGTCGCCCTCAACCGTCATTAAGCGGCGCTCGTCGCCTGCTGGATCGTCGTGCGCGCTTCCACGATCGCGGCTGCGGTTTGCACTTCGCCATCTTGGATGCGGGAGGCGAGACCCATCAGCGTGGGCCCCGTGATGGCGCCGTTGTGCGCTTCTTCTTCGAGGTAAACGCCGCGACCGCGCACGATCGCTTCATCCCACGCCAAGCGGACCCCAGCCCAATATTCCTGCGTGGCCCCCCAATACGAATCCGCCGCGGCGATTTCGTAATTGGAATAGCGTCCATAGGTGTTGACCACGTCTTCGTGCACGATCGTGGCGGTCTGGCCCTCGCGCTCGCCGATCTTCTCGTTGTCTTGCTGATGCACCCAGCCTGTCGGCGTCAGCGCGTGGCGATTGATGCTGAGATAACGATTGTACGGCGGGTTGCGCACCGCGTCGCGACGCGCAAGCGGACGCAGCGCCGGCGCGCTCGTCCACATGGCGCGGCCGTTGGCATAATCCCAATGACCGACGCCGCCGTAGCGCGGTGAATCATCTGTTTGCCAGACGGTTTGCGACCACGCGCCTCGGCGATCGGCGCTGCTCACATTCTGCAACCGCCAACGATTGAGCTGCGAATACATCAGCACGTTGCGCGGCTGATAGGTCCAATCCTGGCGCCAATGCTTGATGACGAAACTCTGGCCTTCGTGCGAGACGACAAGCAAGTGCTGCAATTGAATGACATCGCCGCTGTCGCTGACGACACGTACGCTTTCGAAGCCGCCGCTCGTCTTCGGCTCAAGCGGCTCGTAATCCGCCACGAATGGCGTGGTTTCGTTGAAAGCGAACTGCACGTTGTAATCGCCGGCCATCGCCAAAATTGATTGGCGATCGCGCTCAACGGCGCTGCCGCGCGATTGCGCGAAAGCCATAGGCGTCGCCGCCGCCACACCCACGCTGGCCAAAACCAGCACAGACGCGCGACGCGTGAAATTAACAGCCATCTGATCTCCTTCAGAAGCGGTACGAAAGTGAAATCGAGTAATTGCGACCCGGTTGGGTGTAAGCGTCGAGAACGGTGGACGACGCGCTCAAGCCGCGTGCGTCGCTCCACCACCAATAGGTCTCGCCCGTCGCATTGAAGACGCCGGCGCGCAAGGTGGCGGCGTCGGTGATGTTCCAATGCGCTGTCAGATCGAGGATCGTAAACGCGTCTGGGCGGAACGCGGTTGAAGGCGTCGCGACGTCTTCGTCATCCTTGCGCGCGGCGTAGGTGACGATGGCTTGCCCGCCCCACACGCCGCTCGCATGATCATAACCCAGACCAAGCACGAGTTTCAGCGGATCAATCGTCTCCAGCGGCGCGCGCCCGGCTGGCGTGACTTGCTCACCATCAGAGTAAGACGCCGAGAACTTCAACGAAACGCCCCGCTCCCACGTCGCCGTCACGCGTGCTTCGGCGCCGGTGATCTCCACTTCGTTGAGATTGATGTATTGATAAACGAACGGATCGGCGGCGCTGCCGGCGCCCGAGACGATCTGCTGGGAGATGAAATCCTCGTAGAAGGTCGCGAAGGCAGAAGCGCTCCAATCCCAGCCCGCGCCAAGCGCGCGCCGGTTGCGACCGCGGATGCCTGCCTCAAAACCTTCGCTCGTTTCCGGGGTGAGCTCTGGGTTCGGGATCGAAGTGTAGGCCTGGCCAAACGAGCCCAACGCCAGGTTCTCGAAGTAATTGTTCACTTCGCTCGGCGCCGGCGCCTTGAAGCCGGTGGCGTAGTTGAAGAACGCGCCGAAGGTTTCCGTCGGCCAGGCGACGATGCCGAATTTCGGCGAAATGTGTGAATCGCTCTGACCGGAGAGATCGCCGAAATAAAGCGCGTCCGCCTGCGGGCGCAGCTCATATTCGTCGAAGCGGATCGACGGGAAGAACATCAGCGCACCGTCGAGCAGCGAAATCTCGTCCACCACAAAGAGGCCAACGCGCTCATATTCGGTTTCCGGGAATGGGCGCTCCGGGAAGGTCGCCGGCGGCGTCGCCGCTGTGCCGCCGCGGATCGCGCCTTGCGTGGTTAGCGAGTAGTCGAGGCCATAGACGAAGCGATGCTGGATCGCGCCTTCGAACACGCTTTCCGCTTGCGCGGTGAGACCGACCACGTCGGTGCCTTACGTGGTTTCGCGCGTACGATCGACGGCAGGCGTGCGATCTTCGTAGGTGAACTGACGTAGCCAGCTCTCTTGCGCGTAAACAGAGACAAACAAATTGTCGATGAAGCCGCCCGGATTGTCGAAATTGTAGTCGAAAGCGACACGATTGCGTTCGCTTTCGTCTTCGCCGGTGAGGCCGATCACATTGGCGCTCAGGCCGGAGAGCGACACTGTATCGATGAAGCGATCGCTGTAATCGGCGCTGAGCCGGAAGCGGTGCGCGTCGCTCGGCTCAAACACGATGCGACCGAGCACGGAATTGGACGCGATCTCTTGGGGATTTGGCACGGTGCGCGCCGATGTCGATGTATCGTTCGAGCCTTGGTTTTCCTGTTCATGGCCATCGCGGCGCGTGTACGCCAGCAAACCCGACCATTTGTCGTTCAAGCGGCCCGCCACGGTGATGTTCTGCGCCCAGCTATCATCAGCGCTAGCGTAGGAGACACGCGCCCGTGCGCCGAAATTCTCGTCCTCAGCCAAGAAATCATTCGGATCGCGCGTGATGAAGCTCACCACGCCAGCCAGACCGTCGCTGCCATACATGGCCGAGCCCGGACCGCGCAGGATTTCCACCGATTGCAGCACATCGAGATCAACGTAGTCGCCACGACCGAACGCGTTCGGGCCGAAGCTGAAGCCGTCCGGCACGCGCACGCCGTCGACCTGGAAGAGCACACGATTGCCGCCCATACCGCGGATCACGAAGCCAGAATTGCCGTCGCGACCGCTCCCGCTCAGCGCCGCGCCAAAGCGCGACGGCGAGGTCGGCGCCGAGACGCCCGGCTCGAACCGGATCAGATCCTTGATGTCGGTGGCGAGGTTTTCTTCGATCTCTTCGGCGTCGATCACCGTGACGACGTTCGGCACTTCAAACATTTCAGCCGGGCGGCGGATCGCCGTCACCGTGATGTCCGCCTCGGCGTACTGGCGCTCTTGCGCTTCTTCAGCGCTGGCCACACCGGCCGCCGTCAAACCCAAAGCCAAAGCAAGCGCCGAGCTTCCCCACAAAATCCGGATCAATCCAAACTCCCTCACTCACGCCCGACATATTATTGCTAATGCTTCGCAGAATCAATCGCGAATGAGCTGTGGTGTTCCGCCTCACGCTTGGCGGCGCAGGGTTTTCCGGCGCATGACGTGGGCATGACGCTTTCCGAGACCCGGCCCGGCCCGGCCCCCGTCCCCAGCTTTTGGACCGCCGCCAGCCGCGTGCGCGTGCGCACCCTGGTCTTGCTGCGCTGGTTGGCGATCTTTGGCCAAACCGCCGCCGTTCTTTTCGTGCGCTACGGGCTCAACGTGGACTTCCCGCTCGGCTGGGCGCTCGCGGCCATAGGCGTCTCGGTGGCGATCAACTTGGCCCTCATCGCAGCGCGACGTTCCCAGGAGCTTGCCCTCGAATGGGAAGCCGCCGCACAGCTTGGCTACGACGTCGTCCAACTCGCCGTGTTGCTGGCGCTCACCGGCGGGCTGCAGAACCCCTTTGTGTTTTTGTTCGTCGCGCCCGTTGCGGTGTCAGCCACCATCCTGCGCCCGTCTCTAACAGCGATGCTAGCAGCGCTCTCGTTTGCGTGCGTAGGCGCGATCGGCGTGTGGCGTTTGCCCTTGCCTTGGCCCGACGCCGAAGCATTCGAATTGCCCGCGCTCTACCAGATGGGCATCGCCGCCGCCGTGCTCATCGGTCTGGGCTTTACCAGCGTCTATGCATGGCGCGTGGCCGCGGAAGAAGAGCGCCTGAACATCGCGCTCGCCGCCGTGCAAGCCGTATTGGCGCGTGAACAGACGCTTTCAGCGCTCGGCGGGCTCGCTGCGGCCGCGGCGCACGAACTCGGCACCCCGCTCGCCACCATCCACCTCGTCGCCAAGGAATTGGCGCGCGAAGCGCCGCCTGGCGATCCGCGCATCGAGGATTTTCAACTTCTCGCCTCACAGAGCGAACGCTGCCGCGCCATTCTCGCGCAGCTCTCCGCCAATCGCGAACAAGGTGACGTGATGATCCTGCGCGCGCCTGTGCGTGCGTTGCTGGAAGAAGCGGCTTCTCCGCACGAAGGCCTTGGCACGGAAATCATGATCAGCGCCGAAGGCGATGGCCCGCTTGAAATCCGCCGCATGCCCGAGATCGTGCACGCGCTTGGCGGCTTCATCGAAAACTCGGTCGGCTTCGCCAAATCTCGGGTTGACGTTGAAGCGCATTGGACCGGCGACGAACTCAGCATCACCATCCGCGATGACGGCCCAGGCTTCTCGCCCGCGATCCTTGGCCGCATCGGCGAGCCCTACCTCACCGAACGCGACCATGAAGGTATGGCGGGCGGCCTAGGCCTTGGCTTTTTCATCTCGAAAACGCTGCTCGAACGCACGGGCGCCAAGCTTGAAGTGCGCAATCGCCGTGCGCCAAACCAGGGCGCACTGGTTAAAGCGGTGTGGCAACGTGCATCAATTGAAGCGCCAGCGCTTTGATCTGGCGCGAAATACTCTAAATACAGAGACATCGGAGCTGGAAATTTCCCAATGACATTGGCCGCACCCCTCGAAGGGGAAAAGACGCTTTTAGTCCTCGATGATGACGCGGCGTTTCGCACGCGTCTGGCGCGCGCGCTGGAGCAGCGCGGCTTTGAAGTCACCGCTGTCGCGACCGTCGCTGAAGCAAGCGACGTCGCCGCGAAGACGCCGCCCGCTTACGCCGTGCTTGATCTGCGCCTTGAAGACGGTTCGGGCCTCTCGGTTGTGGAAGCGCTCTCGCGTCACCGCGCCGATTGCCGCGTGGTCATCCTCACAGGCTACGGCGCCATCGCCACCGCCGTCGCCGCCGTGAAGGCGGGCGCGATCGATTACCTCGCCAAGCCCGCCGATCCCGAGGACATCGTCAAAGCGTTGCTGGCGGCGCCCGATGACCGCCCTGAGCCGCCCGAAAATCCGATGTCGGCCGACCGCATCCGCTGGGAGCACATTCAGCGCGTGTACGAATTGTGCGGCCACAATGTCAGCGAGACGGCACGCCGCCTCAACATGCATCGCCGCACGTTGCAGCGCATCCTGGCTAAGCGCGCACCGCGCTAGGCGCTTGCATCCCGCGCTCCGCTCAGCATGATGCGGCCCCGCAACGAGAGGGGATCGATCATGTGGTTTGCTGATAAATTGGGTCCGCGTCAGACACGCCCGGCGCGTCAGGACGATCCACGCCCAACGCCATTTCCCCCGCAAATCCAAGAGCAGATCAAGATCGGCACAGAGAAGATGGCCGCACAGGGTGCTGGCCCCGCGCCTCGCCCAGCCCCGCCGCAACCCGCTCCCCAAGCGGCGCGGGCGCCCGAGACGCCACGCGCCGCCGCACCGGCGCCCACTCCCGCACCGGAGCCTGAAAAGAAAAAGAAAAAGGGCTGGTTCTAATAGAGCAGATGCTTGGCGCGCTCCGCCGCCCACGCTTGTTCATCGGGCAGCGTGAGCGCGTCGAGATCGGCTGTTATGGCGTTTGAATCGTCCACCCATTCGCGCAAAAGCGGCGAGCCGTTGATCACATCGATTGGCAATTTGCCGAATGCGTACTCGTAGGGAAAATCGCGCCACAGATCGTAGCTCGGATAGAGCCGGCGGATGGCTTTGAACGCCAGAGCCTGCACACGCCACGGCTTAAAGGCGTCGTGATTGTAGTGCGCGGGATCCTCAGTATGGATCTGCACGCCGCTGCAGAGCTGTTTTGCATGCTTGTGGAACGTTGGCTCAAAAAAGCACTCGCGCAGCACACAACCCTTCAACCATTGCGGCGCAAGCTTGCGCATCTCTTCGATCACCAAACGCCCATCGATGTCGGGCGCGCCGAAGATTTCCAGCGGCCGCGTCGTGCCACGACCTTCTGAAAGCGTCGCTCCCTCCAGCATCACCGTGCCTGCGTAAGCGCGCGCCATCCAAAGGTTTGGTGCATTCGGCGATGGGTTCACCCAAGTGCGCTCGCCAAGCGGCCAGCCAAAGCCGGGCGCAGCGTCCGGCTTGTAGCCTTCCATTTCGATGACGCGATACGGCACGTTGAGTTTAAAATGCGCGATAAACCAAAAGCCCAGTTCGCCCAACGTCAGGCCGTGGCGCATCGGCATCGGCCCAGCGCCGACAAAGCTCTCCCAGCCAGGGCGCAACGTGAGCCCCTCAATCGGGCGTCCCGCAGGATTTGGCCGATCCAACACCCACACTTCCTTGCCATGCTCAGCGGCTGCTTCGAGCATGTAGAGTAGCGTCGTGATGAACGTGTAGATGCGGCAGCCGAGGTCCTGCAGATCGATCAGCACGACATCGAATGTCGACATCATTTGACCCGACGGGCGACGCACGTCTCCATAAAGTGAGAACACCGGCACACCGTGCCGGGGATCAGTATAATCGGCGCTCTCGACCATGTTGTCCTGCTTCTCGCCGCGCATACCGTGCTGCGGCCCGAACGCCGCCGTCACCCGCACATCGCCATGCGCCATCAACGCATCGAGCGAATGGGTCAGGTCGCGCGTCACCGAGGCAGGATGCGCCACCAGCGCCACACGCTTGCCCGCCAGCGGCGCGCGCAAACTCGCATCTTCGAGCAGACGATCGATGCCAAACTTCATTGCGCGAAGCCCCCGCTGATCAAGCCTTGGTAGTACGGCCACAGATTTTCACTGGGCCCCGCCGTCAGGCGCAATTGCACGCGCCCCCACGGCCAGAAAATTTTTCCGTCATTCGCTTTAAGCCCAGGAAACGTCTCACCGCGCCAAGTCACCATCCCCCATTGGGCGCCATGATTTTGTCTATAGACTTCCCCGACATACGAGCCGAACATTTTGGAGAACTCGCCGGCACGCTCGACCGACGGCGCTTGGCGTGCGCGATCTTCATCGAGATGCGCAAACATCGGCTCCAGCAATTGAATGCTGTTATCCGTGCCATCGAGATCGACATGGTGGTGCTCGATCGCAAACCGCACCGTGTCGTTGGCGTAGCCCTGCGCGACTTTGCGGATCGCGTCATCAACCTGAAAGCTAATCGTCACTACCCACCTCGCTCGCCGGCGCTTCAATCGCAAAGCTGTCCGCGTGATGAAAATCTGGTTTACTGGCGGCGTGGCGAACCGACCAATGGGATTTCCCGCCGCTCGTTTCTTCAATCACCGCCGTCAGCGCCAGGAGCGCGCCAGCGCGCAACACAGACGCTTCAACAACCACGCGCACCTCAAGCACATCGTCCCTCGCCGATGTCTCGATCAACGGCGCCTCAAGCGCGAGTTCACGCATTCCCGCGCGATAGCCATCGAACGCATACGCCGCCCATTGTGACGACGGCGCGAAATTGAACTCGCAATAGGCTTCGCCACCGGCGGGCATGGCGAACAATTCAAAGCATGTGGCCGCCCAAAGCCCATCCCTGCGCTCGGGATCTGCCGGCGCCGGCACGAGCAGGCTCGCGACGTCACCCCGCACGCGATAAACCAATTGAAGCCGCTCGGGCCCCACGCGCACGACCTCCACCTCGATCGCGGCTATGGCGTCGGCGGGACAAGTTGGATGGGGCGTCAGAGCCAATCGCATCGCCCTCTTCCTGTACCAACGAGGTTTAACAATCGCGAAAATCTTTCACCAAGTGCGCCCGCTTGACGAAAGCCCGCCCGCGCCGCTAGCAACGCGCCCATGTCGCGCCGCCCGACCTTGGCCCAGCTTTATTACCGCTCGCACCCTTAAGCGAGCGGCGCGCCTCTGCACGACCGCCCGAAATGGCCGGTACGTGCCCTCGACAAGAGATGGTCCCGGCCTCCAATACATCTCCAGGAGCCCTCCACGTGACCGCCGAGCATGCCAATCTGAAATCCGACTTCCTGCGCAGCGCCACCGCGCGCGGGCAGTTTCACCAATGCACCGATCTTGAAGGCTTGGACAAAGCCGCCGCAAAGGGCGTGACCGGCTATATCGGTTTCGACATGACAGCGCCCTCGCTGCATGTCGGCAATCTCACCCAGATCATGTACCTGCGCCGTCTGCAACAAGCTGGCGGCAAGCCGATTGTTCTGCTCGGCGGCGCCACCACGAGAGTCGGCGATCCGTCCGGTAAGGACGAGATGCGCCAGATGCTCAGCGAAGAGCAGATCGTCAAGAACACCAATTCGATCCGCGGCACGTTCGAGAAGTTTCTGACCTTCGGCAGCGCCAAGAGCGACGCCATCCTCGTCGACAATTCCGAATGGCTGATGCCGCTCAATTACCTCGACTTCCTGCGCACGGTCGGACGCCACATGAGCGTCAACCGCATGCTCTCGATGGATAGCGTAAAGCTCCGCCTCGAACGCGAGCAGCCGATGAGCTTCATCGAGTTCAATTACATGATCCTGCAGGCCTACGACTTCGTGGAACTGAAGAAGCGCTACAATTGCGAGCTGCAAATGGGCGGCTCCGATCAATGGGGCAACATCATCAACGGCGTCGAACTGGGCCGCCGCATGGAGAGCTTCGAACTCTTCGGCCTGACCCAGCCGCTCATCACCACCGCGAGCGGCGCCAAGATGGGCAAGACCGCGCAAGGCGCGGTCTGGCTCAACGCCGATATGGTGAGCCCGTTCGAGTATTGGCAATTCTGGCGCAACAGCGAAGACGCCGATGTCGGCCGCTTCCTCAAAATTTTCACCGATTTGCCGCTCGACGAAATCGCGCGCCTTGAAGCGCTGCAAGGCGGCGAGATCAACGACGCCAAGAAAGTGCTCGCCACCGAAGCGACCGCGCTACTTCACGGGCGCGAGCAAGCAACGAAGGCCGAACAAGCTGCGCACGATACCTTCGTGAAGGGCGTCACCTCGGAGAATCTGCCGACTTTCAACGTGACCAACCAAGAGCTGTCGCAAGGCATGCGCATTGGCGCCGCCTTTCAACGGGCCGAGCTCGTCGCCTCCAACGGCGAAGCCAAGCGCCACATCGCCGCTGGTGCTCTTCGCGTGAACGATCAGGCCATCGGCGACGAAACAGCCAACATCACCGCCGCCGATTTGGTGGACGGCGCGATCAAACTTTCACTCGGCAAGAAAAAGCACGCGCTGTTGCGCGTGAGTTGATCACGGCAGCGATGCTGTCTCGCTTGCAGGCGCCGGTTGCGTATTTCGCGTGACCGGCGCTGGCGTTTCGGGCGGCGGCGCGGGCACTGGCGGCGGTGCTTCAAGTTCGGGCGCCGCGTCCGGCGTGAACGAATGTCCCCCGCCCGTATCGCGCGGCGTCAGAGGCTCAAAAATACGGCGCAAGATCCCCGGCGTCAGCGCTGACACCGGGTTCACGCCAACGCGCGGCTGCGCGGCAGGGCCGTTGATCGAATAGGTCATGCCGAACACGCCTTCGCCGCGGCGCGACACCAGGAGATCGCCGATCACCGGAATTTCGCCGAGTATTGACAAATTCAGCATCGGCGACGGCGCGACAACGCCATCCACATCGAGATCATCGCGCTCGAGATTATAAGCACCGGCGCCGGTGAGCCCCATCGACGGTCCCGTCATGCGGCCCTCTGTGAAGGTAATGCGGTCGTTGGCGTAGACTATCTGCGCTTCCAACACGCTAAAGCCGATGCCGTCGCCGTTGAGCGTATCAACCAAGCCGGTCAGCGAGCCCGCCGATGAGAGCAGACGCGCCATCGCCGGCAGGCGCACGACTTGGAAATCGTGCATCTCAACACTGAAACGCGCCTGGCTCGGCGGTCCTGTACGCCAATCGCCGTCTGCGGAGGCCGTGCCTCCGATGATATTGTCCGCACCCGTCAGCGCAGCGACCGCAAAGCCCGCGTCATCCGAGCGCAGACGAATGGCGCCTTGCGGGTCGCCTGGACGTGGACCCAGACCTAGCGAGAACGCGTGATTGCTCGGCGAACGACCTTCGGCGGTCAGCATTTGCAGAGCGCCGCGATGAGTAGCCACCTGCACGCGCGCGTTGGAGAGCGTCGCATCGCCGCGCATTTTCAAGCGATCGACAATGATGCTGGCGCGGACAGGCGGCTCCGGCGCAGCGGCTGTCGCCGCGCCCGTGCGCTGCGCGCGCGCGTCGGGCGCAGCGCCTTCGCCATTCATAAAGGGCTCGGCGTCAAACAAGGCGCCGCGCACATTGACGTCGAGCCCGCCATCCTGAGCGCGCAAGGCATTGAGCCGCGCATCCGAGCGTCCCTGAATCACCAAGCGCGACAGATCAACTTCAGCGATCTGGTTGTCGCGCGTGAGCCGCACACGGCCCTGCGCCAGGAGCCCCGCGCCGCGCGCGTCGAGGTTGTCAAACATCAGTCCGCCGTCGCTTTGGCGCTGGACCACAAAACGCGCCGACGCGGCTTGGCCGGCGCGCTTGGTCCAAAATTGCCAAGGAGACTCGACCGCCGCCTGCGTGAGATTGAGCTCGATCTGCGCTTGATCGACATCAAAGCCACGCCCTTCGCCGGTGACCGTGACGCCGATGCGTCCTTGAGCGTACTGCGCCACCGGATATCCCAGACGTTCCAAATCATTCGCGTCGAAATTGCCGGAGATCTGATATTCGGACGACGCGCGGCCTTGGCGGTTCAGATATTCCGTCCAGCGCACCTCTTCGATCAACGACGAGCCTGCACGGATCGGGCCGTTGACTGTTATCGCGCGCTGATCCCCACGGATTTGCAATTGGCCTTGACTGAGCGCCATCCGCCGCGTCGTCATGGCGCCAGCGAAATCGCGGATCTGGCCGTCGACTGTGAAGCGCCATTGCTCAAACGGCGCTTCCGCCAACATCGGCCGTTGCAGCCGCAAATTCACAACGGCCCGGCCAGTCGCACTCGCAGCATCGATCGGCAAACGCTCGCCAAGCGCAATCGGCTCTTGGTTTAGGATTTCAAGCACCCGGCGCGCTTCGCCCTCGGCGCGCGCCGAAATCGTCGCCATCGCGCCGCGCGGTTTGAATTGCGGAATCTCGACCACGCCGTTGGTGACCACCAAGCCGTTGATGCGCGCTTCCGGAACATTCATCTCGAAGCGATTGCCGCGGAGCACACCCGATCCGCGCGCGTTCGTCACCGAGGACATTGTCGATAGGAATTGCAGCTCAGCGTCAGACACGTTGAAGCGCACATCGACTGCTTCGTTGCGGAACTGCGCCGCCGCCAGATCCGAAGGCCGAATGTCGAGCTGGGCGACGGTTTCCGTTACCCGACCGCCTCTGACCGAGCGTGACAGCCACGAACGCGCGCTCTCACCCAATCCCATCGGCCACACTTGCGTGACGACGCGCGCATCAAGCGCACCCTCAACTGTCGCCTGCAATTCTATGCCCGGTCGAACGCGCCGGTTTTCGCCTTCGCCGGCCTCGGCCCAATAGAGCCGGCCTGCGCCATCGATCACCGCTTCGCCCGTTTCCGCATGCAGGCGGCTGAATGTGATCGAACGCTCAGCGCCGGAAATCTCGCCCTGCGCCTGCACATTACGGAACGCGATCGGCTGCTCGAACGTGCCGGGCACGTCCAAGGTCAACGATGGAAGCGAGACGTTGAACGGCGCTCGCTGATCGGGCGCGGCGCGGAAAATCGCCGAAACGTCGCGCAAACGGATCTCGCCACCGACGCGCGTGCGCGCGCCATTGAGCGCGAGCTGATCGATGATGAGTTCGTCGCTCTCGATGTCGTAGCGCCCGCGCAGCGACCCACCGGCGAGATCAAAACGGCCGCCGCCCATATCGGCCTGCCCGCGCCCAATCGTGGCTTCGCCTTCAAAGCGTTTCATGCCCGTGCGGCGATCGAGCCCGATTGATATCCGCGTCGTGAGCGGCGCGTTGAGGCCTGAAAACGGACCAAGCGCCGCCTCGGAGAACACCGCGCGCGGATAGACGTTCTCGGCGCCAAATTCGATCACCGCGCTTTGAAAACGCGTATCCGTGGTGACGCGGAAATTCGCGGGCGCGGCGCCTTGATTGCCTTCGAGCCGCGCGTCGGCGCTCAGTTCAAGCGTGCGGCCGCGACGCGCAAGTTCGAGATTGGCGCCTTGCGCGGTCCAACGCCCGCCGCCTGCATCGTCGACCACGACGAGATTGGCGTTGTGAACCGAAAGCCCGTGCAAGCCGCCTCCCGCGCCGACGGGACGGAAGGTCGCCTCCAAGCCATCGAGCATCCGCCCGACACGCTCTTCCAAAGTCTCACCCAGAGGCGGCGGCGGAATGATGATGTCGGCCGGCGTGCCTTCCGGCCCAAAAGCGATGTGCACGGCGCCGTCTAGTTTGCGCGCAATACTGAGTTCGCCGCCGTCAAAATCGGCGCGCGCCAATTGCACGCGCCCGATCAGCAGCGGCAGCACGGCCAGTTCGAGACGCGCTTCAACAGAACGCGAGAGCACGCCGCCGCGACCGTCTTCGATGGTGATGCCAATGGCGCGAATTTCGAGGCCGCCGCGCGCGCTCAAGCCAAGCTCCGCCCGCTCCAGCCCGACGGGCCGCCCCGAGCGCGCTGCGCTCAGTTCGGACTGAACCTGTTGCCGAATGAAGCCGAGATCGATCGGGCCTTGTGAGAGCCGCCACCAAGCGATCCCCACGCCAATCGCGAGCGCTGCGACCAGGCCGAGCAAAATCTCGACAGCAATCAGCGTCGAGCGGCGTATCATCGCCACATCTCCGACGCCCCTCGAGCGTATCTAGCGCGGTACGCCGCGTTGACGCAAAGCAAGTTTCCATCACCGTTGCAGCAGGCAACGGCGGCGCTGAACGCCCGGAGACTTGCGATGGCGAAGGAACTCAAACCCGGCGACCCCGCGCCCCCATTTGATATGCCAACGGCCGGGGGCGGGCGCGTCAGCTTGGCTGGCCTCAAGGGCAAGCGCGTCGTCCTCTATTTCTATCCAAAAGACGACACACCGGGTTGTACCCAAGAAGCACTAAGCTTCACTGAAAAGGCGAAGGCTTTCGCAGCTGCGAAGACCGAGGTCATTGGCGTATCCCGAGATACAGTCGCCAAGCATGACAAGTTCGCGGCTAAACATGGGCTGGGCGTCACCCTGGCCGCCGACGAGGACGGAGCGACGACCGAAGCCTATGGGGTCTGGGGCGAGAAGAGGCTCTATGGCCGCGCGTTCATGGGTATCGAGCGCGCCACCTTCCTGATCGATGCAAAGGGCAAGATCACGAAGGTCTGGCGGAAGGTTCGAGTGCCAGGGCATGTGGAAGACGTCTTGAAAGAAGTTAAGGTGAGCTGACGTTTTTGCCCAATTTTTGCGACATTAACCTTGAATTGGCGCGGATTTAACAGGCGGCGCGTTAAACACTCTGAAATTCCAGTAAACTCCAGCTTGGCCCTGTTGCAATTCGAGAGGGTTTCGGGTTCAGTCAAATCTTGGTGGGGCTTACGTATATTTTTTCTCGGTTAATGGGCGGTGGCGGACCATGAGCGAGTTCGGATCACGCGCTAAGGCGTTCTTCGATCGTGTATTCCCGGAGCGGCAGATTTATCACCGAAGCGGTGGGTCTGTTCGCTACGTATCTCTTTCCCCGAGCAAGCAAGCTCTCCTAGCGCTTGGCGCTGTGGGCATTGCTGGCTGGTGCGTCTATGCGACGACCAGCACCGTGCTCGATGGCGCGCAGCAATCTGCGAGCAATTCCGAGGTCGAGCGCGAACGCGCCAAATACGACCGCTGGCTGAACGAGTCGCGCGCCCAGGCCGCCGCCTCGCAAGCTCTCCTCGAAGAGCGCACCCGCCAATTCGACCGTGCAACGGCCGATTTCGAGAGCCGCCACGAAGTCCTGCGCTCGCTGCTCGAATATGCCGGCGGCGACAGCATCCAGCTCGCAGCCACCCGCCCGATCGAGCGTGACGGCGCCCGTATCATCATGGCCGCCTCGATTGACGAAGCCGAGCCGCGCCAATCCCGCGCCATTACGTCAGAGTCATATCAGGTTACCACCGTTGGCTTCCGCGCCCGCGCCGAGAGCCTTGAGGCCGAGCAAGAGCGCACGCTCTCCGAACTGGAAGACCAGGTCGTCGAGCGCTCGGAGCATGTCCGCGGCGTCCTGCGCATGACCGGCGTGTCGATGGCTTCGCTGACCGGCCCTGAGGCCGGCGCTGAAGTCGGCGGCCCCCTCGTCCCGCAAGATTTCGTCGCCTACCTGCGCGACAGCGGTCTCAACCCCGCCTTTGCCGAGCGCGTCACCCAAGTGGCCGCCCGCGTCACCGAGTCCCGCCGTATGGCGGACATCGCGAACTCGACCCCGCTGGCGGTTCCGGTGGCCGTCGATTCCCGCGAAACCTCAGGCTACGGCCAACGCATCGATCCGTTCACCGGCCGCCCGACGTTCCACGCCGGCTTGGACATGGCGGCGTTCGAGCGCGCCCCCGTGGTTGCCACATCGCCGGGCACTGTGGTGTTCGCTGGCACGCGCTCAGGATATGGCTATACGGTCGAGATCGATCACGGCCACGGCTTTAAGACTCGGTACGCACATTTGCGCGATATCCAAGTCCAGCGTGGCGAGCGTGTAGCGATTGGCCAACGCGTTGGGTCGATGGGTAGCACGGGCCGCAGCACCGCCACGCACTTGCACTATGAAGTGTGGTTCCGTGGCCGTCCTGTCGATCCGATCAACTTTCTGAGGGCAGGACGGCATGTTCACGAACAAGGGTAGACCTACGGAGTCGAATTTGCCGGCGCTTCCAGAACCTGTGCAACAACGTAGACAACCTGTCGGCCGCGCCGGCATTGCTTCCATCATCGCCAACGGCGTGAAAATCACCGGTACGATCGACGCCAATGGCGCCGAGCTGCAGGTCGATGGCGAGATCGAGGGCAACGTGCTCGGCGGTTCGCTGACAGTTGGCGACACGGGCATGGTCAAGGGCGACGTCGTGTCCGAAAGCGTGACCGTCCACGGCCGCGTTGAAGGTTCGGTGCGCGCGCGCAAGGTCATGCTGGCCCGCAACGCGCATGTGCTGGGCGACATCGTCCACCAATCACTCTCCGTTGAGATGGGCGCGGTGTTCGAAGGTCAGTGCCGCTATTTGCAAGATCCGCTGTCACAATCGGGCCCCGGCACGCCAGCGGCGCCGCAAGTTGTGTCCGAGCGCCCCGCGTCGAGCTTCGGCGGCGGCAATTCAGTGTTCGGCGAGCCATCTAGCGACGACCGCATGGTGTCGGGCGTCATCGTGACGGGCGCCTCCAGCTAGTTTTAATTTGGGTTGGAATACAAACTCAAAAGGCCCGGCCAAAAGCCGGGCCTTTTTCTTTTCTCGCACCTAGTCGATGTCATCAACCTCAGCATGGCCGGCGCCGCTAACGCGCGCGGCTAGAGACGCCGCCATGAATTGATCGAGATCGCCATCGAGCACGCCTTGCGTGTCGGAGGTTTCGACGCCGGTGCGCAGGTCTTTGACCATCTGGTAGGGCTGCAGCACGTAGGAGCGGATCTGCCGGCCCCAACCGATTTCGGTTTTACTGTCCGCGAGCTGCTGGGCCGCCGCTTCGCGCTTCTGCAATTCAGCCTCGTAAATCCGCGCGCGCAGCATGTCCCATGCGGCCGCACGGTTCTTGTGCTGTGAGCGCTCCGCTTGGCAGGCGACGACGATGCCCGTCGGCATGTGCGTCAAACGCACCGCCGAGTCCGTCTTGTTGACGTGCTGCCCGCCAGCGCCCGAGGCGCGATACGTGTCCGTGCGCACGTCCTTGTCGAGAATTTCAACTTCGATCGAGTCATCGATCTTCGGATAGACCCACGCGCTCGCAAACGAGGTGTGCCGACGTGCGTTCGAATCGTACGGGCTGATGCGCACGAGGCGATGCACGCCGCCCTCCGTCTTCAGCCAACCGTACGCGTTTTCACCCTGCACCAACACCGTCGCCGATTTGATGCCGGCCGTGTCGCCGCCCTGCTCTTCGAGCAACTCCACCTTGAAGCCGCGCGCGTTGGCCCAGCGCATATACATGCGCAGCAGCATCGACGCCCAATCTTGGCTCTCGGTGCCGCCGGCGCCCGAATTGATTTCGATATAGGCGTCGTTGCTGTCCGCCTCGCCAGAAAGCAGCGCTTCGAGTTCCGCCTTGGCCGCCCGCTCTTGCACCTTCTTCAACGTGGCGTGCGCTTCATCGACAAGCGACGCATCGCCCTCGGCCTCGGCCATCTCCGCCAGCTCAAGCGAATCCCGCAGATCGCGCTCAAGCGAGATAATGGCGCCCATGCCCGCGTCGAGCTTGTTGCGCTCGCGCATGAGCTTTTGCGCTTTTTCAGGGTCGTTCCAGAAATCCGCGCGCTCCGAGAGCGCGTTCAATTCATCTAATCTGACTTGGGACGGTTCCCAGTCAAAGACGCCTCCGGAGCAAGCCCACGGCGGTTTCGATTTGATCGGCCAAAGCGACGATGTCGGCGCGCATTCTTAGGTTCTCGGTTCTGGTGGGCTAGGTTTTAGGTTGAGCACGGATGTAAGGCCGGCGCCCCGAAACGCAAGCACCGACCCCAATCCCTATAGAACCCAGTCCCTAGTACAAACCGCCCAGATCCTCAGACTCTTCCTGCCGCGGCGCATCCACCCGGGGCGCATCGCCGGTGAGGCTTGAGAGCGCGCGCGGGTCGATCGGATCGGTGCCGCCAAACACGAACGGCGAAGACGCCACGTCGCGCGTCGGCTCCGTATCCGGGCGGAAGGCCTCCAGGATCGTGGTGGTGGTTGCAGCGTTCGCCAGCAGACCGGTCATGGCGTCGATCCGCACCAAACGCACGCCGCTCGGAATGCGGAACGGCGTCGGCTGCGTGTCGCGCAGCGCTTCGCGCATGAAGTCGCGGAAGATCGGCGCAGAGATGCGGCCGCCGGTTTCGCCTTCGCCCATGTCGCGCGGGGTATCGAAGCCCGCCCACACGCCGACGACGAGGTCCGGCGAGAAGCCGATGAACCAGGCGTCCTTATAATCGTTGGTCGTGCCGGTCTTGCCGCCCAGCGGAAAGCCAAGTGCGGCAATGCTCGTACCAGTGCCGCGCAGCACCACGCCCTCCGCCATCGAGACGATCTGATAGGCGGTGACCGGATCGAGCACTTGCTCACGTGTATCCGGTAAAGTCGGCGCGCGCTGACGGGCCCATTCGGCGTTGCAATTCGGGCATTCGCGCTGGTCGCGACGGAACACCGAACGCCCGGTGCGATCTTGAATACGGTCGATGATGATCGGTTGGATGCGACGCCCGCCGTTCACGAACATGCCGTACGCGGTGGTCATGCGCATGACTGTGGTTTCGCCCGCGCCAAGCGCCAGCGAGAATACGGCCTGCGTATTGTCGCCGTAGATACCGAGGCGCTGGCCGTATTGCAGCACGCGCTCCGGGCCCATTTCGTAGGCCACGCGCGCTGTCATCGCATTCCGCGACAATTCCAAACCACGGCGCAATGTCGTAGGACCATAGAATTCGCGCGTGTAGTTTTCCGGCGACCAATTGGTGCCGTCGCCCGCCTCGATCGCGAGCGGCCCGTCATCGACCAGCGTCGCCGGCGTCAGCCCGAAATCCAAAGCCGCCGCATAGACGATCGGCTTGAACGACGAACCCGGCTGCCGCTGCGCTTGCGTCGCGCGGTTCAGCCCGTTGGCGTCATCCAGCGAATAGCCGCCCACCATCGCCAGTACGCGCCCGGTGTGGGGGTCCATCGCAACCAACGCACCTTGGATCTCCGGGATTTGCCGCAGCGTGTAGCGGCCATTGGAATTGCGCGACACATAGATGATGGCGCCCGCGGTCAGGCGACGATCCGCATTGCTCCGCCCGCCCTGCGCGGCCCATTGCGCATCGTTGTCGGTGAGACGTCCGGTTTCCCCAGAATCATCGGTGACGTGGATCGCGCCCGACGCGACACGTGTCACCATGGCGCGGCGCCAGTCGGAAAGCGACGGCGGACGGCGCACTTCGTTCAGTTGCGCTGCGACATCGCCGCTCGCATCGCCTCGGCTGACCGGCCCGCGCCATGCGTGCCGGCGATCATAATCTTCCAAACCCGCTCGCAGCGCGCGCGCAGCCGCAAGCTGCAGGCGTGTGTCGATCGTGGAACGGATCGAGAGGCCCCCGCGCAGCAGCGCGTCCGAGCCGTATTGGCCCTCAACCTGGCGGCGAATTTCTTCCACGAAATACGAAGCGGCGACGAACTGATCGCCCGCCAAGCGGTTCGATGTCACCAGATCGGCCGCGCGCGCTTCAGCAGCGACTTCGTCGGTGATGTAGCCGCGTTCGAGCATGCGCGAGATCGCGTAATTGCGGCGATCGATAGCGCGCTCGCGATTGCGCGGCAGCTGATAATTCGCCGGGCCCTTCGGCAGAATGGCAAGATACGCCGCTTCCGACACGCTGAGCTCGGAGAGCGGCTTGTCGAAATAATTGAGTGACGCGGCGGCGACGCCATAGGCGCGGTTGCCGAGATAAATCTGGTTCAGATAAAGCTCAAGGATACGGTCCTTATCAAGCACGCGCTCGATCCGTTGCGCCACCAGGCCTTCGCGCAGCTTGGTCCACACCGCGCAGAACACACCGCCGATACCGCCAGAGCATTCAGCGGCGCGGCCCGTCAGCATATTACCGGCGACCTGCTGGGTGATCGTTGAGGCGCCTTGGATGCGGCGACCTTGGATGACGTCGAGCGGGATGCGCAGCACCGCGCGCGCCAGACCCTGATAATCGAGGCCCGAGTGCTCAAAGAAGCGCGCGTCTTCGACCGCGACGAACGCGTTCTTCACGTGATCCGGAATCTGCTGGATCGGCACGAAGACGCGCTGCTCGTCGGCGAATTCGGCCACCAGCGCGCCGTCGCCCGCGTGGACGCGGCTTGTCACCGGCGGCTGATAATCCTGAAGGTCCGCGAGCGAGGGCAAGCCCTGCAGCGCCGCGATCAGGAAGCCGACAACCGCAAGCGCGGAGACGCCGGCGAAAATGCCAAGCCCAACCAGCGCCTTGCGCAGCCAACCGCCGCCGCCACCGCCGCCCCGGGGCTCGCGATAGTCGCGATCGTCGTCCCACTCGTCCCGGTACCGTTCACTTCGCGACATGGCGCCCCGCTTCTGCGCGCTAATTGGATCAGTCTGCGCCGGCCTCGCGCGCCAATGCGGCGCGAGTATGGCTCAGAGCAGACCGGCCGCAGCCTAGCCCAGCTAGCTTAAGATTCGCGCTGATTTTAGGCGCGCGCCGCGTACATTTGCGGACCCATGAAATAAGTATCCACCGCCCGCGCCATCGCTTCGGCCATAGCCTCGCGTTCCCGGGGCTGGGACAGCCGGCGCTCGTCGGCCACGTTCGACAGGAACCCCGTTTCGATCAGCACAGCCGGCACATCCGGAGCCAAAAGCACGAAATATCCAGCATTTCGGTGGGTATTTCGCAGCAGAGGCGCAACTTGGCTGAGTTGCGGGATCACCGTCTGCGCAAACTGCGCCGACCGATTGGTGGTCTCGCGCTGAGTGAGGTCGACAAGAATATCGCCCACCACGCCATTACGTGGCGCATCGCCCAAATCCACGTCCCAATTCTGCGACGCCATCATGCCCTGGGCCCGCGCCGCGCCACGCTCTGAGAGCGTGTAAACCGAAGCGCCGGCGGCCTCGCGGTTCGTATTGGAATCCGCGTGGATCGAGATGAAGAGGTCGGCGTGCTGGGCGCGGGCATATTGCACGCGATCAGCATGTTCGACGTAGCGATCGGCATCGCGGGTCAGCAAAACTTGGTAGCGGCCACGGCTTTCGAGTGCGTCACGCAGCTTCAGCGCCGCATCCAGCACCACGTCCTTCTCACGCACGCCTGTAACGCCGATGGCGCCGGGATCGCGCCCGCCATGCCCTGGATCGAGCACGATCGTGCGGCGGCGCGCGTTGCGGCCAGTGGTTTCGCGACGCGCCGCGCCAGCAGCGACCGCGATCGGCGCGTTCGGCGCGATGTCAAAGCTGAGTTCAGGGGCGCGGCGGCTGCCGAGTTCCTGACGCACCACGCTTGCGGGCGCCTCCAGGTCCAGCACCAGGCGCGAAATCCCGTCCGGGCGCTGCGCATAGCGATAGCGGCGGACAATTCCAGCTCCCGGCCCTTCGCCGCCGCCAGTCAGCGCCAAACGTGAATTTGCCAGGTCGATCACGAACCGATCCGGCGCGGACAGGAAAAACGTCCTGGCTTCAGCCAGACGATCCAGCGCCACTGTCACGCGCGAGGCGGGCCCGCTCTCCTGCACCAGCACGCCACGCACGGCTGCGGGCGCATCCGCCCAGGCGCGGCCAGAAAAGACCGACGCACCGAGCAAGCTGAGGCCGCCGAGGGCAAGATGACGACGAGTAACGTCCATGAATAGCCTAAGCTACTGCAAACGACTTGCTATCCAGTTGAAAGGGAAGGTGAATATAGCGGTAACCACGCAGGCGTCGCAGTGCCGGCGCCGCCCGCCGGACCAGCACGCTTGGTTACCGCCGCCCAACCCACGCGCTCGTTCAAATCCGATGCGGAATGAGGCGCGCGTCACGCTTTCTTTCCAATTTCAAATCATGCATGGTGCCTCATCGCCGCGTGCGCCGCCGGGGAGCGTCCCCGCGCAGCGCCCGGCGCGCTCCCGCTAAGCGGATCGGCGTCTGACCCGCGGCGCGCTTTCACCAGCGCCCGACCCCGGCCTCAAGACGTGCGTCCCACCCAACGGAGCGTAAGCGCAGCCCCTCGGGCGGCGTCAGTTCGGAGCACTATATGACCCGCAGTGCGTTTAATCTGGCAGCCGATGGCCTCCGCGCCGTCGCTGACCCGAACGCGCGCGTGGACTTTCTCTCACACATCTCGCGTCGCTTCGCCGCCCCTCGCCCGGCCGTTTTCGGTCGCCAGCGGGCCCGCACGCGCGACGCCCACGGAGCCCTCAATGGCCAAGACAATGTTGATCGACGCCGCGCACCCGGAAGAAACCCGGGTCGCGGTGCTCGACGGAAGCCGCGTTGAAGATTTTGATTTCGAGGTCGCAAGCAAGAAACAACTCAGAGGCAATATTTATCTCGCCAAGGTGACGCGCGTTGAGCCGTCGCTGCAGGCTGCCTTCGTTGAGTATGGCGGCAATCGCCACGGCTTCCTCGCCTTCTCGGAAATCCACCCCGATTATTACGCGATCCCGCACGCCGATCAGGAATCGATCAAGGCGGAGCTCGCAGCCGCCGATGAAGAATCCGAGGGCGCCGAGGAAGACGATGAAGCGCGCGATGAGCGTCGCCGTCGCATCCTGACGCGCCGCTACAAGATCCAAGAAGTCATCCGCCGCCGTCAGATCATGCTGATCCAGGTGGTGAAGGAAGAGCGCGGCAACAAGGGCGCAGCGCTCACCACCTATCTCTCGCTCGCCGGCCGCTATTGCGTGCTGATGCCGAACACCGGCCGTGGCGGGGGCATCTCGCGCAAGATCACCCAAGCGACTGACCGCAAGCGTTTGAAGAAGATCGCGCAAGACCTCGAAGTGCCGCAAGGCCAGGGCCTGATCATCCGCACCGCCGGCGCCAAGCGCACCAAGACGGAAATCAAGCGCGATTACGAATATCTCTCGCGCGCTTGGGAAACCATCCGCGACGAGACCATGAAATCGGTCGCGCCGGCTTTGATCTACGAGGAAAGCTCGCTGGTGAAGCGCGCGATCCGCGACCTCTACGACAAAGACGTCGAGGATATCCATGTCGACGGCGAAGCCGCCTACAAGGAAGCCAAAGACTTCATCCGCATGCTGATGCCGAGCCACGCCAAGCGCGTGCAGCTCTGGAAAGATTCCACGCCGATCTTCGCTAAGCTCGGTGTCGAGAAGCAGCTTGAATCGATCTATTCTCCGATCGTGACGCTGAAGAGCGGCGGCTACATCGTCATCAACCAAGCCGAAGCCCTCGTCGCCATCGACGTGAACTCCGGCCGCGCGACGCGCGAGCGCAACATCGAGCAAACCGCGGTCAAAACGAATTTGGAGGCGGCGGACGAGGCCGCGCGCCAAATGCGTCTGCGCGATCTTGCCGGCCTCATCGTGATCGACTTCATCGACATGGAGGAGTCGAAGAACGACCGCTCCGTCGAGAAGCGGATGAAGGACAATCTCCGCTTCGATCGCGCCCGCGTGCAAATGGGCAAGATCAGCGGCTTTGGCCTGCTTGAGCTGTCGCGCCAACGCCGCCGCACCGGCGTGCTCGAAGGCACGAGCCACGTCTGCGAACATTGCCAAGGCACCGGCCGCACGCGTTCGATCGAATCCGCGGCGCTGGCAATCATGCGCGCACTCGATGAAGCGTCCGCCAAGCAAAGGCATCGCGAGATTGAAGTGCGCACCGCCACGGACGTTGCGCTCTATCTGCTGAACGAAAAGCGCGAGGCGTTGGCCGCACTTGAGGACGCCAACAAAGTGCGCGTGCGCATTATTGCATCGTCCGAACTCCACGCTGGTGATTTTGAAATCAATATCAGCGCCGGCGCTTACGCAGACGAGGAAGCATCAGTCCAAGCGCAAGAACAACCGCGTCGCGGCGGCGGTCGGCGCGCTGTCGAAGTGGCGGAAGAAGAGGCCGACGCCGCAATCGAGGCCGATGAGCCCGAGGACGAAGAAGATAACGAACGCGCAGTGGCCGCTGATGGCGATGGCGAGAGCGATGGCGACACTGACAGCGAGGCCGAACGCCGTGGCCGTCGCCGCCGTGGTCGCCGTGGCGGCCGCCGTCGTCGCGAAGGCGAAGAAGGCGACGTATCGCGCGAGGAAGGCGCGCAAGCCGCCGAGGCGCGCCCGCCAGCTGCTGCCCGCGAAGAACGCGTCGATCGTAGCGAGCGCGGCCGCAACGGCAAACGTCGCCGCCGTGGTCGCGGTCGAGGCCGGCGCGTGTATGACGTCGATGGCGGCGAATGGCTGGATTTTGTCAGCGCCGATCTGAAGCATCTGACGCCTCGTCCAGAGCGGCCCGAGCGCGCGGAACGCCCAGAGCGCGCTGAGCGTCCAGAGCGCGCTGAGCGTCCAGAGCGCGCGCCGCGCCCCGAACGCCAGCGCAACGCGCCGGTGCGATCTGGGGCCGCGATCGAGGATGCGCCGGAAGCCCAGACCCCGGAAGCCCAAACCCCGGAAGCCGAGATCATCGTGCATCCGGCGGTGGTCGAGGCTGGGGCGCCCGCGCCAGCGTATTTAGAAGCGCCGGCCGCGATCGTCCCGGAGCCCGAGCCCGAGCCTGTCGCGGCGATGGCCGAGCCTGAGCCCGAGCCGATCAATTACGAGCCCGACCAGGAACGTCGCGATAAGTTCTTCTCGCGGCTCTCGCGCTGGTCGAAGAAATAGGCGGCGTCACCCCGCTGAAGCGGTAAGCCTTGTTCCCGCCGCAAACGGTTTTCAAATCGTGGCGGCGGGGGACAGGCTGATCAGATCGAAGGAGCGAGCATGCTCGCGAAATTGGTGTCCGCATTAGCTCGCAGCACAGGCGGCGCTTTCGTCGCACTTGCGGCGCTGGCGATCTTCGCTTGGCCGAACACCGCTTCCGCCCAGGGGCTCATCCGCGACGCCGAGATCGAAGAGACACTACGTGTCTATACCAATCCGCTGCTTGTCGCCGCGGGCCTCAATCCCGATGACGTCGAGCTCTACATCGTCAACGATCAGAGTGTGAACGCCTTCGTCTCGGGCGGTCAGAACATTTTCGTGCACACCGGCCTCATCATGGCGGCCGAAAATCCGAATGAGATTATCGGCGTGCTCGCGCACGAGACCGGTCACATCTCCGGCGGCCACCTCGCGCGCTCGCGCGAAGCGATGGGCCAAGCCATGGGCCCGATGTTGATCTCGATCGGCCTCGGCGTGCTGGCGATGGCCGCCGGCGCACCGCAAGCGGGCGCTGCTTTGATCGCCGGCTCACAGCAATTTGCGATGTCGAATTTCGTGCGCCACACCCAGGTGCAAGAATCCGCCGCCGACCAAGCCGGCGCCGAATTCCTTGAGCGCTCGGGCCAATCGGGCCGCGGCCTCATCACCTTCTTCAATCGCAACATGCGCCCGTACGAATTCATGACGCGCCGCATGCCGCCCTACATGATGACGCACCCCTATTCATCGGACCGCGTCGAAGCGCTGCGCCGGCGTGTGGAAACCAGCACTCACCGCGAAGCGGAGGAAACGCCCGACAATCTGCGGCGCTTCCAATTCATGCAGGCCAAGCTCGTCGGCTTCATCCAATCGCAGGGCCAAACGCTCGCGCGCTATCCGTTGCGCGACACGTCGGAATATGCCCGCTACGCACGTGCGGTCGCCTATTATCGCGTCTCCGATTTGCCGCGTGCGCGCACCGAGCTCGACGCCCTGATCGCCGCTGACCCAGCCAATCCCTATTATCAGGAGCTGATGGGCCAGATTCTGTTCGAGAACGGCCGTGCCGAGGAATCGATCGCCTATCACCGCCGCTCGCTCGAGCTCTTGCCAAACCAGCCTCTGCTGCAAGTGAACCTCGCCCGCGCCTTGGTGGCCGCGCATGAGCGTGAAGGCGCCGATGAGGCGGTGGCGATCCTCAGCGACGTGGTTGCCCGCGAGCCGGATAACGCCTTTGCATGGCGCGAACTGGCGCAAGCCCGGGACCTGCGCGGCGAGCAAGGCTTGGCGGAACTCGCCTCAGCCGAGCAGAATTTCGCGATCGGCGATTACAGCTCCGCGCTCAATTTCGCCGAGCGCGCGCGCCGAACGCTGCCGCGCAACACACCCTCCTACCAGCGCGCCAACGACATCGTGAATTTCGCCGGCAATGAGGTGCGCGATCGGGAACGGCGGCGCAGCTAAGCGTCGCCTTGCCGGGGCGGATAAAAGCCGCCATGTCGTCAGCTCCGAATTGATGGAGACCGCCTGATGGCGCGCCTTTTCGCTACTTTGTTCCTGGCTTGCTTCGTGGGCTTTGCGCCCGCAGCCTCAGCACAAAGTTTCAACGCCCAGGAGCAAGCGGAAATCCGCGCCATCGTGCGCGAATATCTCGTGCGCAATCCCGACGTGCTACGTGAAGCGCTCGACTCGCTGGAAGCGCGCGTCAGCGCTGAACGCTGGCGACAAATCCGCAACGACCCGCGCGATTTCGCGATGGGCCCCGCCAACGCACCCGTCACCATCGTCGAGTTCTACGATTATCGCTGCGCCTATTGCCATACCGCGCTCGAATGGCTGATGGAGGTCGTGCGCACGCGCAATGACGTCCGCGTCGTGTTCAAGGAATTGCCGATCCTGTCGTCGGAATCGATGGAAGCCGCACGCGCGGTGCTCGCGGCGCGTCCGCAAGGGCGTTATTGGCAATTTCACCAGGCGCTGATGAGCTTCCCGCTCAACCAAGAACTCACGAGCGCGGAAATCGATCGAATTGCGCGCCAATCCGGCATCGACGTCGCCCGCATGCGTCGCGGCATGGAATCGACCGAGATCACAGCGCTGCTGGAGGACAATCGCGCGCACGCGATGAATTTCCAAATCAGCGGGACGCCTGGCTTCGTGATCAACGGCGAATTGATTTCCGGCTTTGACGAAACGCGCCTCGACGCCCGCCTGCGCGAAGCCACCCGCGAAGCGCGCGAGCGCCAAGCCCAGCGTTAAACGCGGCCTGTCGCCGAGGCGACAACCAGCGCAACGTGCCGCCTGAAAAGCGACACGTCGCGCCCACGCGCCAACGCCTTCAGATAACGCGGCACGAACGCGACATAGCCTATCGCCGCGAACGCGGCTGCCGGCACGCCGCGTGAGGCTTCATGCGCCGCGCCGTACATCGCCCACGCACGTTGCTTCATCTCTTCGATGCTTCCATCACGCGGGACGACGCTCCTGCCGCGCGCCTGCCAATGCGGTGCGGCCCGCAATAAGCCAGCATAGCCCCAAGCGCGTGCGCCGCTCTGAATGAACGTCTGTACTTCATCGCCAACACCAGATGCACACGCTTGCGTCGCACCGCGCATCAACGCGCCGGCTGTAGCGTCAACGTAGGCATCCAACTGCGCCCAAGTCGCGAACGGCGCCGCATCCAGATCGCGCGCACGCGTGGCGATAATCTCCGGCAACACGCCCAGCGGCGCACCGCTGTCATTCAATGCGTTCAACACCGGGTGCGCACGCGCCGGCTTGCCATCGGCGATTTCTTCAACGCCCGCGCGCCACCATTCTAGCCTGATGTCGCCCAGCGCCGCCTCACGCACCGCTTGCGTCGTGCGCGCGATATCATAATAAGCGGCGTAGAGCGCGATCAGCTTCGCGCGCGCGTCCGCAGGCGCAAACTGGCTGGCCAACCAGCGGTCTTCGTCCACACGACGAACGAGTGCGTCCAAGGTTTCCACGCGATTGGGGATTAGGGATTGGGCATTGGGTTGCAACAGAAAAGGGCGCAAGCGTTGCCGCCCGCGCCCAATCCCTAGTCCCTAGCACCCAATCCCTAGAAGAGCGTGCTGGCGCTGGTCATCGCCACGAGCATCGGCACGGACAAGAACGTGTTCGTGCGCGAGAACAGCATCGCCGTCTTGCCGGCCGCGGCTTTCGCCGCCGCGTCGAGATCGGGATGCTTGTTGGCGATGTTCAGCGCTTTTTGCTGGTTCGGCCAGATGATGAACCAGACATTGAACCACATGATGATGGCCAGCCACATGCCGATGCCAATCAGGATATGTTTCGGTACGGCGAAGCTCGGATCATCCATGGCGCCCAGGGTCAGCGCTTGAAACAGGTAACCCTGGTTGCCGGCCAATGCGAGGCCTGTGACCAACGTCGCCATCGCGCCCCAGCGAAACCAGAACAATGCCGCCGGCGCGATCACCTTGCCGATCGCCGGTTTCTGCTCGTCCGGGATTTTCGGCATGTTCGGGATTTGCGTGAAGTTGAAATAATAGAGGTGGCCGATCCACATGATGCCAACCAGCACATGGGTCCAACGCCACAGCGCTTCCCAGAATACGGAATCACCGAACGCGTAGCCGGCGACGCCCATCGCGAAATAGATCAAAAACAGCGCGCCGACGGCCAACGCCGTCCACGCCACGTAACGTAGATTAGATAAAAACCAGGCCATGCCCTCTCCTCCAGCCCGAACGCGTGGAGCGAGGCGGCTCAGCCTAGCCCGCGGTCTGCGGCGCTCCCCGCGCTTCACCGCCCTCTCGTCCGCGCTTGACGCCCCAGATCAGGATCGCCGGCGCCGCGACGTAGAGCGACGAATACGTGCCCACGACAATGCCGAAAATCATGGCAAGCGCGAAGCCCGAAAGCGCTTCGCCGCCGACAAAATACAAGCCAATCAGCGCAAAAAGCGCGGTGCAGCCGGTAATGATCGTACGGGAGAGCGTTTCGTTGAGCGAAAGGTCGATCAATTGGCCCAACGGCATCTTCTTATATTTGCGCAGGTTTTCACGAATGCGGTCGAACACGACGACCGTATCGTTCATGGAATAACCCACGATCGTCAGCAGCGCGGCGATGATCGTGAGCGTAAATTCCAGCCGGAAGATCGAAAACAGGCCGAGCGTTAAAATCACGTCGTGGAAGAGCGCAAGCACGCCGCCGAGGCCGAACTGCCATTCAAACCGGAACCAGATGTAAACCAGCATCAAAAGGATCGCGAGACCAAGCGCGATCAAGCCGCCGGAGAATAATTCCTCCGACACTTTGGCGCTTACTGAATCCACGCTGCTGATGCGCGCGCCCTGCGCGACAACGCCGAGCCCGGAGCGGATCGCTTCGACCGTCGCTGATTGATCAGGCGACGTTTCGAAATTCAGAACCGCGCAATAGGGCGGACCATTCACCGGCCGGCAGGTCGTGCCTTGCACTTCAACGTCGCCGTCCTGCGCCGTGCGGCCGAGCGCGCGCAGCGCTTCCTGGTCGATCGGCCCCGGCGCTTCTATCAGAATCGAGGTGCCGCCGCGGAAGTCGATGCCCAGGTTGAAGCCGCGCTCCATGATCGCGCCGATGCGCGCCAACGCAGAGCCCTCGGCTTGTTGGTAAATCTCGATCGGATTGGCGCGAAAGCCCGCCGTGAACATCGACACGAACGACGCGCTGACAGCGAGAATTGAAACCACCGCCGCAAAGCCCGCGAACTTCACATAGGTGAAATTCGTCTTCTTCGGCAGCAAACGGATAAGGGGCCAGAACGAAGCCATGAGAATTCAGCCCTCTTAAATCGGCATCTGCTTGGGCCGCGCGATGCGGAACCACCAAGCAATCAAAAGCTGCGTCACCAGCACGGCGCTGAACACCGACGTGATCACCCCGATCGACAACGTCCAGGCAAAGCCACGCACCGGGCCCGCGCCAAACTGGAACAGGATCATCGACGCCAGGATCGTCGTTAAGTTCGCGTCGATGATGGTGATCATGGCGCGGGCAAAGCCGGCGTCGATCGCCAAGGCCGGACTTCGCCCGGCCTGCGCTTCTTCACGCATCCGCTCGTAGATGATGACGTTGGCGTCGACGGCCATGGCGATGGTGAGAATGAGGCCCGCGATGCCCGGCAGCGTGAGCGCCGCACCCACCATACTCATCGCCCCGATCAACAGCACGAAGTTCACGATCAGCGCGATGCACGCGAACACGCCGAAGAGACCGTACGCCAACACCATGAACACAAGCGTCACCAGGCCGGCGATGATAGAGGCCGTCGTGCCGGCATTGATGGCGTCCTGCCCCAAGCTTGCATCGACTGTGCGCTCATCGATCACCGTAAGCGGCACCGGCAGCGCGCCCGCGCGCAGCATCACGGCGAGTTCGTTGGCAGTCTGCGCAGTGAAGCCGCCCGAGATTTGACCAGAGCCGCCGCAAATCGGTTCATTGATATTTGGCGCAGTCAGCACCTGGTTATCGAGCAGAATGGCGAAACGTTGGTTCGTATATTCGCGCGTGATACGGCAGAACAACGTCGTGCCTTGGGCGTCGAGCTGGAAGCTCAAAACGAACTCGCCAGTCTGGCCGTCCGTTGAGGCGTTCGCACGCACGAGCCGTTCGCCGGTAAACCGCGCGCGACGCTCAACCACTTCCGGGCCCGTGCCGCGGCCGCCCGGATAGGGCTGCACCAGCATCGTGCCCGGCGGCAACCGGCCTGACACCGCTTCTTCTTGGCTTAGCTCGCGCACCATATGGAACGTCATCAAGGCCGTTTGCCCGATGCGCTCCTTCAGCATCTCCGGATCGCTCACGCCCGGCGCCTGCACCACAATGCGCTGATCGCCTTGGCGCACGATGGTCACTTCGCTGGTGCCGGTCGGATCGATGCGGCGGCGAATGACTTCGATCGATTGCTGTGCCGCTTGGCGGCTCAGTTCACGCATGTGAACTTCCGTGATCCGCGCTTCGATCAGGCCGTCTTCGCCCTCCGCGAAGGTCAGAATTTCAGCGCCGCCAGTGGTCGAAAGCGAAAGCGGTCGCAACAGGCGGCGCGCCGTTTCCATTTGCGCGGGGTCCACCAGGCGCACGCGCGCAGCTTCGCCAACGACGCCGCGTCCAGTGTAGCGGATCGCGGGTTCCGCATCGCGCAACACCGCAGCCATTTGATCGGCGACATTGTCCAGCTGCTGGCGCTGCATCGCCGCGCTATCGATCTCGAGCAGGAGCTGCGAGCCGCCTTGCAGATCGAGACCGAGATTGATCGCTTGTCGCGGGAGGAAGCCCGGCAAGCTGTCGCGCGCGCTTTGCGGCAGGAAGTTCGGGAATGCGAACGCAAGCCCGAGCACGGTCACCACGGCGACCAGGATGATGCGCCAGCGCGCGACTTGCAGCATGAGGCTTATTCCGGCTTGGAGTCGTTCGCGGGTGCAGGATCAGTCTTGCCGCGGACTTCGGCGATGGTGCCGCGCACGACGCGCACGTCGACGTTCGGCGCCAATTCAACACGCGCTTCGTCGTCCTGCACCGATTTGATTTTACCGATAAAGCCGCCCGACGTGACGACCACGTCGCCCTTCTTCAGATTGGCGATCATGTCCATGTGCCGCTTGCGCGCTTGTTGCTGGGGACGGATCAAGAAGAAATAGAACACCACCACGATGAGAACGAGCGGCAGCATCTGCATGAAGACCGCAGAGGTCGGATCGCCGCCAGCGGCAGTCTGCGCATAAGCTTCGGAAATGAACATTGGTCCTCGCGTGTCGCGCGCGCCGAAAGTCAGCGGCGACAGGTTAGATAGGTGCGGAGCGTCCTGCCCCGAGAAGGCGGCGAATATATAGCCGGCCACCGCCAATACAATCGGCCCCGGACGAAAGCGCGCGCCGTTTCGCCGCAGCTAAGCCCTTAATTTGACAGTCCGAGCAAGGGGCTTGGATCAATCGGCGTGCTGCGCTGTCGCACTTGAAACAGCAGCCGGGGGCCGCCCTCTTCGCGGGCGCCCAATTCGGCGATCGCCTCGCCGGCCCGAACGCGCTGGCCTTCCCGCACCAATGCCCGGCGCGTGTACGCATAGGCGGTGACGAGGTCGTTGGCGTGCCGAACCAAAACCAGTTCGCCGTACGCTGGCAGGTCCGAGCCGGCATAAACGACGTCGCCGTCCGCCGCAGCGTTTATCCGGTCGCCCTCGCGCCCAGCGATCTCGATGCCGTCCAAGCGCCCGCCCCTCGCCTGCGCGCCGAACCGCGCCACCACGCGCCCCTGCATCGGCAGCGTAAGTTGCGCGCCCGTCGCTTGCACCACAGGCGCGCCGCTCTGCGCCGCGACGCGCGCCGTCTCCGCCGGCGGCGCCGCCTCGGCCCGCGCCATTGCCGGCAACACGATGCGATCGCCTGCACGCAGGCGATACGGCGCTTGCATCCGATTCAGCAGCGCCAGCGAGCGCGTATCGACGTTGTAAGCGCGCGCGATGTCCTCGAGCTGCTCGTTGCGCGCCACATTGTGAAAGCGCGGCGGCGGCAAACGCAATTCGCGCCCAGGGCTCAACGCGTAGGGTGGCTCCAAGCCATTTTGATCGATCAAAGCGCGCAGCGGAACCTGGTAGCGCGAGGCGATGTCGTAGAGAGATTCATCCGCGCCAACGCGATGCGTGCGCGGCAAGTTCGCCGGATCATAAGGTTGCGCATCGCCTGGCTGCAGCGCCCAAGCCGAAAGCGGCCTGCCCTCGCCCGCCGCCCAATCTGGTGTAACCGTCTCAGCCGACGCACGCGCTGGCGGCGCTCTTGTCTCAACCGGCGCAGGCGCACGGCGATCTTCGATCCGCGCCGGCGCACGTGCCGGCGCGGCGGCGTCGCCCCGGCCATACGAAATCGGCGCCGGTTGCGCCGAAGCGCAGGCGCCAGCAAGCAGCGTAAGCAAGAGAACAGCGCGCGTCATGCCCCATAAGTCTCGCTCAGAATCGTTACTATCCGCAAATTAAGTCGGCGGCTCCGGCGCGCCATCCTCCACGCCACGCTCCAAGTCCTGGAATTTGACCGGGCCGAAATCCTCGCGCGCACCGTTGCGATAGCGGATTAAACGCTCGCCATGGGGCGCGACCAGCACGCCATCGGGCTTCAATTGCTCCAACAACGCCGGCGGGATGTCCTCAAGAGCCGCGTTGACGACGATGCGATCGTACGGCGCGTCATCCTCCCAGCCCGAGTAGCCGTCGCCGACATGCGCATACGTCCGCATCAGTCGCGCGCGCCCGAACTTGCCGCGCGCCTCAGCCGCGATGTCGCGCCAGCGCTCGATCGAGACGACCTTATGGGCAAGATCGGAAAGCACGCCGGCTTGAAAGCCCGAGCCCGTGCCGATCTCTAGCACCACATCGTCAGCGCGCACTTCAAGCGCGGACACCACGCGCCCAATCAATGAAGGCTTGGTCATGTTTTGCCCATGCCCAATCGGCAGCGCGACATCATCAAGCGCGAGCCCTTCCAGGTGCGCGGGCGCATAATGTGTGCGCGACGTGCGCTCCAACGCCGCCAACACGCGCGCATCCGTCACGCCAGCCTGGCGCATCTCCAGTACGAAACGCATGAGGCGTGCGGGATCGGCGCGCACGCTCTATTCCGCCTTTGGCGGCGCACCGCCCAGCACGCCTTTGAGATCATGGAGCGTCTGCATGTGCGTGAGATCAATATGCAAAGGCGTCACCGAAATGCGCCCCTCATAGATCGCGCGCAAATCCGTGCCCGGGGGCGGGCTCGACAATTGGCCGCGAAAGCCGAGCCAAAAATACGATCCGCCGCGCAGATCCGTGCGTTTGTCCGCGTAAATCACATGCTGGTCGCGACGCCCCTGCGTCGTCATCTCAACTTGCTTGACCTCATCGGGCGGCACGTCCGGGAAGTTCACGTTCATCAGCACGTCTTTCGGCCAACCATGCTTCAGCAATTGGCCGACGATCCCCGCGCCATAAGTCTCGGCCGTTTCCCAGGGAATGGCGGCTTCTTCACCGCGAAAGCCGCGCGCTTGTGAAAGCGCAATCGCGGGAATGCCAAATTGCATGCCCTGCATCGCGCCCGCGATGGTGCCCGAGAACGTCACGTCCTCGGCGATGTTCTGCCCGCGATTGACGCCCGAGAGCACGAGGTCGGGCTTTGCGCCTTCGATCAAATGCTCGACACCCAACAACACGCAATCGGTCGGCGTGCCCGTCACAGCAAAGCGCTTGTCGCCGGCTTGGCGCACACGGATCGGCGCGGTGAGAGTCAGCGCCCGCGAGGCGCCCGATTGTTCGCTCTCCGGCGCCACAACCCAAACATCATCGCTGAAGCTGCGTGCGATCTTCTCCAGGATCGCAAGACCCGTCGCGTGGATGCCGTCGTCATTGGTGCAGAGAATACGCATGGGAGAAGGGGAGTAAGCCAATAGCGCCGTAAGGCAATAGGTTCGATGACCCTAAAGCAAGTTCACTTCCACGCGCCCAGAATTGCGCCGGCGACGCCAAAGCACGCAAGGTAATGCCCTAGATCGACCGCCAAATACGCCGCCTCGTGCGAGCCGTACACGAACGGATAGAAGCTCGCCGCAAAACCAAAAAATACGGCCATGAGCACACCCGTCATGGCGCCGCCCATCCAGCCCACCGCCGCGCGCCATTTGATCGCCAACGACAGGCCGATCGCAAACAGCAATGGCGCAACCGGCCCAAACGGCATGCGCTCAGGGTGCATCTGTTCGCCCGACAATCCGACCAGCGCTTGATATTGTTCCGGCGTGATCAGCACCGCGAAGATCACAAACTCGATCAGATAAATCGCGATCGCGGCGACAATGATCGCCAGCACATTATGGCCCATTACACGCATAGCGTTGCCTCCCGCTTTGGGAGCAAGCTTATACCGGTTCGCGCATTTGCAAGCGAAAAGCGACGATCTGCTTACGGAATGAAGCGCGCCTTACGCGCGGCAATCGATCGCCCAGATATCCCAGGTCGGGTGATCGACGGCGTTGAGGCCAGGGCTCGACGCAAACAGCCAGCCGTGGAAGATTTCCTGGCGCGTCGCTTCTTCGCCTTCACGCGCCGGCGGATTGTCGAACACTTCGACATAGATACGCACTTCCGGCGTCTCTTCCGGCGCGCTCTTGGTGCAAGAGCGCGCGATCACTTCGAGCGAACCGACGCGTTCGGCGCGCCCAATCGTCAGCGTGTAATCGCGCGCATGGCCGGTGATCTTGTCGAGGCCGCGAATGACAGCGCGCTGCGCGTGAGCTGGGCCCAAAGCGGCGGCAAAAAACACAAGCGCAGTGACAAGCGTGCGGATCATGGCGTGGCGGCCTCTTCCTGAGTTTCGCTTTGCCCAGAACCCTGCGCAAAGCTCGCAAGCACCGTGAGCAGATCGACCGAACCTTGCGTGTTCGGAATCTCGCCGCCAGCCGGCAGCGCATCAAAGCCAGCCGGCTCGATCGCAACGTAACCGCCGCCCAACAGACCATCGGTCGCGATACGCGCCGTGCTGTCGTCGAGCACCTGGATGTTGGCGTCGATCGAAAGCGTCAGGCGCGCATCATACGTATCGGGATCAAGCCCAACCGCGCGCACCACGCCGACTTTCACACCAGACACGCGCACGTCAGAGCCAACGCCAACGCCATCGACGCGCTGAAACCGCGCCGTCAATTCATAGCCGTTCGCGCCGCTCGTCGCGCCAGCTTGCGAAGCCGCGAACACGAAAAAGCCAATCGCGACAAACGCCACAATCGCGCCGACAATCGTTTCGCCCCAGCGCTCGAACGTGTTCATGGGCGCTTATCCTCACTCTCAGGCGTCCACGCTTCGTAATCGGCGCTCGACGCCTGGCGCTCACCGCCGCGCGCGATCGAGCCCTTCGGGCGATACGCGAACACGCTGCCGGTGAGGTTGGGCTGGTGCGGCAATTCCCATTTCTGGCGCTTTAACGGCTGCACCGTCGGCGGCTCTTCGAACGTGTGATGCATCCAGCCGTGCCAGTCCGGCGACACGCGCGAAGCTTCGGCTAAGCCGTTGTAAATGACGTAGCGGCGCTTGCGGCCCTCGATGCTCGCCCGGCGCTCCTCGAAATAGCGATTGCCTTGCTCGTCCTCACCCACGAACGCTCCGCGGCGGCCGATATCGAGCAAAGCTCCGATCGTGGCGCCGTTCCACCAGGTGAAGATGCGCTTAAGCATGGGCTGAAATGAGACTCCTCCGCGCCAGTATTACGGCCCTGGTACGCGGCGGGCGCAATATGGCGAAGCGTCCGCACGGCGTCCAGTGCGGGTGCGAAACAATATCTTGGGATAATCCAAGGTCGTTCCATACTAGATATTGATCCGAAGCGCTTCGCAAGCGTATGCTCCGGGCCCATAGGAGACTCTCCATGGCTCAGGACTTCGATCAGGATTCGCGCCCCGCCGCCCAAGCGCCCGCGCAATGGTCCGAAACCATGGTGCAAGCCGCCCTGGAGGCGGGCGTGGCCATCGACACGCCCGCTGGCCCCAGCATCACCAAGGCGCTCGCCCGCGCCACCGCCCGGCTCGGCCTCTGGGCCCAAGACAAGACGCTCGCCGATCGCCTGAACGCCCTGCTCGCCGCAGGCCAGATCGCGCTCGACCCGCCGCTGCTGCGCGCCGCGATGGCCGACGGCGCCGAACTCGCGCTTTCCGCCGCCCTGCTGCATTGGCCAAAGGACAAGCGCGCAGAACTCACCGCGATCGCACGCGCGCAAACCTTGCTCGCCGCCGGCGCCAAGATCGGCATTGCGGGCAATCCCTCGCCGGCCGCGCTCGACGCACTCGACGCGGCTACGCGCATGGCCGATCCCGAAGGTCGCGACGGCGCCTCCATTCTCGTGCGCGCTGAAGGCGACGCATCGCTTGGCCTTGTCGCCGACGAAGCCGCGCGCATGCGCGCGAGCGCCGCACTCGCCGCTGGCGCACGCGCGCTCGACACCGTGCTCGCGGATCTCGCCATCGAAGCTGTACGCAATGGTTTGAATATCGAGAATGGCGGCGTGCGTCGCAAAGCCGCCGCTGCGCGTCTCGCTGGGGCGCCGGATGGCGATATTGTCGCCGCACTCTCCGGCGCCGTGGCGCGCGGCGCTTATAGCGCCGCCCTCGACGCCGGCGCCGATCCCGCGCGCCGCCGCGTGATGATTGCCGCAAGCCAAGCCGGCGCACACACGCTGACAACGTTCGGTGAAACCGCCATCGACCCGACCGGCGCCTTTGCCGCCAGCGACGAAACCAGCGTCATCGCCGCCAGCATCGCGCTCTCGCGCTTCCACGATTCAGACAAGAGTTTCGACGTCGCGAGCTTCGAAGCCGCGATCCGTACGCTCGTACAAACACTCGATGCGGCCCACGGCGCCCACGGCGCACCGCGCCGTCCGATCCTCATCCGCCTTGAAGGCCTCGCCGCGCTGCTGATGCGCGCCGGCCTTGCCTACGATAGTGATGCGGGCCGTACGCTCGCGGCATCCATCGCCGCACTCGCGCACGCCACCGCTATCTGCGAGAGCGCCGCCCTCGCCGACGCAAAGCAAGCCTATCCGGAATGGAGCAAATCGAAGCGCGCCGAAGAAGCAGGCGTCAAAGCCGCGCGCGACGCCGCCGCGTCACTCAAAGGCGCCATCGCCGCGCGTGCGCAGACGATCTATCGCGGCCTGCCCGGCGCGAAGAACACAGGCCTGCGCGTCGCCGTTTCGTTGGCCTTTGCGCGCGACATTGGCAGCGCGCGCCGCTTGGGCGCCTCTGCTATTGGCGCAGCGCCTGCGGCCGGCGTCGCCGGCTTCGGTCAACGCGATGACGGTCGCTTCGGCCGCATCTTGAGCGACGACGCGCGCGCGGGCCTCGCCACGCTTGGCTATAATGCCGACGAGATCAACGCGCTCACGCTCTATGTCGAAGGCCGCCGCACGTTACGTGGCGCACCGGGCGTCAATCTCGAACGTCTCGAACAGCTCGGCCTCACCGAGCCCGCGCTCGAAGCCATCGAGGAAGCCGCCGCCGACGCCTTCAATCTGCGCGCCGCCGTGCACCCGCTCGTGATCGGGCCGGAGCTTTGCGAGGAAGTGCTAAAGCTTCCGCCGGATGTCGCCGCCGGCAAACGCGGCGATCTCCTGAAGACCCTCGGCTTCAGCGAAGACGACATCGCCGCGGCCGAAGCTTTCTGCATGGGCGCAGGCGATTTCAAAGGCGCGCCGATCCTCGCCGACGCGCACGCTTCCATCTTCGCCAGCGACCGCGACATTGCGCCGGAAGCCCGCATCGCACTGGCCGCCGCCGTCGGGCCCTATGCGCGCACAGCACTCGACATCGCCCTCGGCGAAGCCAGCAACGAACGCCGCGCCGAATTGCTGGAAGCCGCACAGGCCGCTGGCGTCGCGCTCATCAATATCCGCGCCGAAGCGCCGCCGATCACGCTGACGCTGCCTGCTCTGGAAGAAGATGTCGCGCCGCTGCTCGCGCCGTCGGCGGCTTTGCCTGCGACGACGCAAACCATCGCGGTGCCTTCGCCGGCGATCTCCACCAACGAAACACCGGCCTTCCAAGGCCGACGCCGTCTGCCGGAACGTCGCAAGGGCTACATCCAAAAATCGATGGTCGGCGGCCACAAAGTCTATTTGCACACCGGCGAATATGACGATGGCGAACTCGGCGAGATCTTCATCGATCTGCACAAGGAAGGCGCGTCGTTCCGCTCGCTCATGAACAATTTCGCGATCTCGATTTCGATCGGCCTGCAATATGGCGTGCCGCTCGAAGAATATGTCGACGCGTTCTTGTTCACACGTTTTGAGCCAGCTGGCGAAGTACGCGGCAACGACACCATCCGCCACGCCACCTCGATCCTCGACTACATTTTCCGCGAACTCGCTGTGTCCTATCTCGGCCGCGCCGATCTGGCCCAAGTCGATCCGTTCGAAGCCCGTGGCGATGGGCTCTCCAAGCACGCCCAGGACGCCGAGAGTGCAGCACGCCTCATCTCGCGCGGCTTCGCCCGCGGCGCTTCGCCCGACAATCTCGTGCTGCTGCGCCCACGCGCCGCCGAGACACGCGATCGCCGCGACGAGAAGCCGGCCGCCACAATTCCTGCGCGCCCAGCCGTCACCGGCTATCGCAACGATCCCTGCGGCGCCTGCGGCCACTTCACCGTCGAACAATCCGGCAAATGCGCCGCCTGCGGCGCAACGGGCGAAGCCAGCGGCGGCTGACGCGAATATTACTTACGGAACCGGAACGACAACCATGCCCACAGCTTAGACTGGCGCGCACGGCTTGAAATAATAAGTAACAATCCTCGCTTACCCAGTTTTCACTGGCGCGAACACTTGAGCGGACCTATCGCCGTCCACGTGTTGACACATTTTCGCCTCCTCGCCATCGCGAGCGCTATTCTGGCCATAGCCTATGGCGGCCAGGCGCTCGCGTTCTGGCCGTTCGGCGGCCCGACACGCATCGCGCTTTCGCCGGCTTATGGCGGGGTGTGCGAGGATTGCGACCTATCAGGACGCATCCTCGTCGGCGCCAAAATGTCGAACTCGGTGTTCAATCGCTCGAACTTTACGCGCAGCGTGATGAGACGCGCCGATGGGACAGAGTCCGAATTCATCGAAGCGAACTTCACCGACGCCGATTTGAGTTACATGACGTTCGCCAGCGCCGACGTCACAGATGCGATCTTCATGCGCGCAGGCATTCACGGCGCTGATCTCGCCCAAGCCCACGGCCTCACCCAAGCCCAACTCAACCAGGCTTGTGGCGATGCGGAAACGCTCGCGCCGCGCGGTCTGCGCGTGCGGATGTGCAATTAATCAGCCCTTCGGCGGCTCAACGATGCGAATGTGCAGCTCTTTCAATTGCTTTGGCGTCACTTCGCCCGGCGCATTCATCATCAAATCTTGCGCTTGCTGATTGAACGGAAAGACGATCACCTCGCGGATGTTCTCAACGCCCGCGAGCAGCATGACGATGCGGTCCACGCCCGGCGCCGAGCCGCCGTGCGGCGGCGCGCCGAAGCGGAACGCGTTCAGCATACCGCCGAACTTCTCTTCCACGACGCTTTGGGGATAACCGGCGAGTTCGAACGCCTTGATCATGATTTCCGGCTTGTGGTTCCGGATCGCGCCCGAGGAGAGCTCAACGCCGTTGCAGACGATGTCGTATTGGAACGCCGTGATGTTCTCTATCGTGTCGCGATCATTGATCTCGAGCGCCAGGAATTTCTCGTGATCGAAATTCGGCATCGAGAACGGGTTGTGCGAGAAATCAATCCGCTTCTCTTCCTCGCTCCACTCGTACATCGGAAAATCGACGATCCAGCAGAATTTGAACTGGTCCTTGTCGGCCAGGTTCAATTCGTCAGCGACCTTGTTGCGCGCGAGGCCCGCAAACTTGTAGAAACTCGCCGGCTCCCCGGCGACGAAGAACGCCGCATCGCCCACCTTCAAACCAAGCTGTTCGCGAATGGCGTTGGCCTTCTCCGCGCCGATATTCTTGGCGATGGGACCTGCGCCGCCTTCCTCACCCTCGCGCCAGAAGATGTAGCCTAGACCCGGCTGGCCTTCGCTCTGCGCCCAGGCATTCATCTTATCGCAGAACGCGCGCGAGCCGCCGCTCGGCGCAGGCACGGCCCACACCGCCGTTTTCGGCTTTTCCAGAATGCGCGCGAACACGCCAAAGCCGCCGCCGCGGAAATGCTCGCTGACGTCTTGCAAGATCAACGGATTGCGCAAATCCGGCTTGTCCGAGCCATACTTTGAGATCGCTTCCGCGTACGGAATGCGCGGGAATTGGTCGGCTGGCGTCACGCGCTTGCCATTGCCGAATTCCTCGAACACGCCGGCCAGCACCGGGCCGATGGCGTTGAACACGTCTTCCTGCGTGACAAAGCTCATCTCAAAATCGAGCTGATAGAACTCGCCCGGGCTGCGATCGGCGCGCGCGTCCTCGTCGCGGAAGCAGGGCGCGATTTGGAAATATTTGTCGAAGCCCGCCACCATCAGCAATTGCTTGAATTGCTGCGGCGCCTGCGGCAGCGCGTAAAACTTGCCCGGATGCAAACGTGACGGCACCAAAAAGTCGCGCGCGCCTTCCGGCGAAGACGCTGTCAAGATCGGCGTCTGAAACTCGGTGAAGCCCTGATCGATCATGCGGCGGCGCAAGCTCGCAATCACTTGGCTACGCAACAGGATCGATTTGTGCAGCTTCTCGCGGCGCAGATCGAGGAAGCGATATTTGAGGCGAATGTCTTCGGGATAGTCCTGCTCGCCAAACACCGGCAGCGGCAGCTCCTCGGCCGCGCCCAACACCTCCAACGACGCCGCCTGCACTTCAACGCCGCCCGTCGGCAGGTTTGCGTTCACGGTTTCGGCCGTGCGCTCCACCACCTTGCCGTCGATGCGGATCACGCTCTCCGCGCGCAGCCGCTCCGCCGCCGCAAACGCACCGCTCGATGGTGCGATCACAATCTGGGTCAGCCCGTAATTGTCACGCAAATCGATAAACAGCAGCCCGCCATGGTCGCGCTTTCTGTGGACCCACCCGGCCAGGCGCACATCCTTGCCCGCGTCAGACCCGCGAAGGGCGCCGCAATTGTGGGTACGGTAGGCGTGCATGAGGGCTCCGGAGAGTCGAAATCGGCTGGAATTTGCGCGGACAGGCGCATGGGGCCGCCTAGCTTGTCAAGGCAGGCGCCCCAAGGGCAGATCAGCGCTGCGCTAAAGCAATCCCCCTGAAACGGCAAATATCTGTTCCGTTTCGCCTTTTCGAACCTGCATGGATCGTGCGCGCGCGGCGCTAAGCGGCCCTTAAAACCCGCCCAGCACTTGACCCCGCCTGCGGCGCGCCCCAACCACCACCTTAATGCTCGTCATCACCAAAACCGCAGAACTAGAAGCTGTGTGCCGCGAAATCGCGGCGCAGCCCTTCGTCGCGGTCGACACCGAATTCATGCGCGAGACCACGTACTGGCCGAAGCTCTGCCTGATCCAGGCCGCAGCCCCAGGCGTCGAGGCCGTGATCGATCCATTGGCCGAGGGGCTCGACCTGAAGCCCTTCTTCGACGTCATGGCCAAGGAGGCCGTACTCAAGGTCTTCCACGCCGCCCGCCAAGACCTGGAAATTTTCTTAAACCTCAGCGGCGCGCTGCCGAAGCCGCTGTTCGATACCCAGATCGCGGCGATGGCCTGCGGCTATGGCGACACGGTCGCCTACGACGCCCTGGTGCAGCAGGTGTTGAAGCGCCGTTTGGACAAATCCTCGCGCTTCACCGATTGGAGCCGCCGCCCGCTCTCGGAAAACCAGCTCACCTACGCGCTCGCCGACGTCACGCACCTGCGTGATGTCTATCCGCGCATGCACGAGAAACTATCGAACGAAAACCGGTTGCACTGGCTCGATGAAGAGCACGCCAATCTCTCGAACCCAGCCATCTACGACACCACGCCGGAGAACGCCTGGGAGCGCCTGAAGCTGCGCAAGACGACAGCAGATTACGTGCTCGGTCTGCAAGTTGCAGCCGCTTGGCGCGAACGCCAAGCACAACAACGCGACACGCCACGCGGCCGCGTCGTCAAGGACGAGGCGCTCTACGAGATCGCCGAAAATCGCCCAAAAACCGCCGCTGACTTCGATCGCATGCGCGCGGTGCCGCGCGGCTTCGGCAATTCGCGCGCAGCCCAGGATCTGATCCACGCGCTCGACCGCGCCTTCGCCGATCCCGATCGGCCCGTCTATAAGCACACGCGCCCGCCGCCGCTGCCGTCCAGCGTAGGCCCGACAGTTGAGCTGCTCAAAGTGCTGTTGCGCTACGAAGCCGATGAAAATGGCGTCGCGCCGCGCTTGATCGCTTCAGCCTCAGACGTCGAAGCCATCGCCGCCAATGACGAGGCGGATGTCGGCGCGTTACGCGGCTGGCGGCGCGAAGTGTTCGGTGAACGCGCGTTGGCGCTGAAGCACGGCAAACTCGCGCTGAAACTCAAGAACGGCAAAGTCGCGGTCGAAGACAATTAACGTCCCGAGCGCCGGCGCCCACGCCGGCATCCACCAAAAGCGAAACGGCGCCCAGCTTTCGCTGGACGCCGCTCTGCTTAGCCTCGTCTCACGCCACGCTTAGAACGCGTAGCGGCCGATCAGCTGGAACACGGGACCGGAGGATTCCGTTTCCAGTTCGTATTCGTCGTCGATGGTCTGCGCCGCCTGACTGGCGAAATAGACGTACTTCTCGAACTCTTCGTCCTTGGATTCGTCCAGCAGGTTCGATCCCGTGAGGCGAAGCACGAAGCGCTCGGTGAAGCGGTGCTCGACGAAGGCTTCGAGGTTGGCGCCATAGGAGGTGACGATCTCTTCCCCCACGACGCGCCCGAAGGCGTCGCCCTGTTGGCTGTAGGTGACGCCGAAAGAGCTGCGCCATGTCGGCAAGTCTTGGATGAAGCCGACATTGAGCACCGACTCGGCTTGATCGTTGAAACGGCGCGAGCCGAAATCATCATCAACCGAGCTGTCGAGCCAGCTATAGTTCAAGAACACGCCGGTGTTCTCCATGCCGATAAATGTCAACGGCGAGGAGAGGTCGAATTCCACGCCCCAGACTTCGCCGTCGCCGGTGTTGCGCGCGGAATAGAGGAAGGCGTCGTCGATTCCATTGTTGAGGACGCCATCGCCGTCTTCGCTGCCGATTAGGCCGGTGTTGAAGATTTCGATCAGGTCCGAAACGTCGCGATAGAAGAAATTGAGGCCCATAACGCCGGTGCGGCCGAGCCGGCGCTCGTAACCCACATCGAGGCCCCAAGCGGTTTCCGGATTAAGATCTGGATTGCCGATGAAATCGTTGTCGCCCAGTTCGGCCTCCAACAGGGCCGGCGACAGAAAGTTGAAGCTCGGGTTGCGGATGGTGCGCGCGATCGAGAATGAAAGGCGATCGTTCTCGGTGACGTCCAAGCGCAAATGCGCCGACGGCAGCCAGGTCGTGTAGTCGTTCTGCGTTGTTGTCGCTGTCGTGCGATCCTCGATTTCGACATCGGTGGTTTCGTAGCGAAGTCCCGCTTCCCAGCTCCAGGCCCCGACGCTGCCGTTCAATTGCACGTACGGATCGAGGCGCGTGCGTTCGATGGTGTTGTCGCCGCCGGGATTGGCCGAGATCGTTGGCTCGGAGAAGACGACGCCGCCAGTGTAGGGCAAGGTCGTATTGCTTGCGTCCGGCACAACAGAGCCGGCTAGAATGTTGTTGCGGAAGCGGCCTTCGCCCGCGAAGATGTCGCGTTCCTTGCGTTGATAGTCGAGGCCGAATTGGAGGTCGGCGCCGGCGACTTCACGTTCGTGCGCAAGGCGCGCCGAGAACTCGTTGTCGTCGACTTCATACGCTACAAGATCGCGGGTGAAGCGGTCGGCCTCCGGGAAGACTACCGCGTCGCGCAGATACTCGATCTCGTTTTCGAACTCGTCTTCCTCGGTTTCGAAGTGCGCATAGCCGAAGCGCAGGCGGGTTTCACCGCCGGCCATCGGGAAGTTGTAGCGCCCGTTCAACGCGTAGCTGCTCTGGTTGATGTCTACGTCGTTGCTGTTGATGGTCAGGATGTTGGGATCGGCCACGACGCCCAGATCGTATTCAATGGAGTCTTCTTCCTGGTAGCGGTCGGTTTGAACGAGGAAACCTTCGAGCGTCAGTTCGCCGGGGCCGGCGTCGACAATGTAGCTGAAATTAGCCGAGTAATCGGTACCGTCGCGGACGTCGGTTTGGATTTCGGTGTTGTCGAGCGTGCCGCCTAGCGCGGGATTGTCGTCAAAGCGCTGGCTGAATTTGTCCTTGGCGTTGTGGCGGTCGATCATGTTGAAGCCGACCAAGGCGCGTCCACCCAGAACCTCGCCACCCCACACTGCGCCGAGCACCTCGCCCCAGCGATTGTCATTTTCGAAGTGGAGCACGCCGGCACGGACGTAGCCGCCGTCAAGCGAGTACGAGTCACGCAACACAATGTTGACCGCGCCTGCGAGCGCATCCCCGGAGCGATTGGCTGACTGGCTGCGAACGATCTCGACGCGCTCGATCAATTCGGCGGGGATGCGATCGACGAAGAAGGCGCCGTCAGCGCCATTGCCGAAGGCGCCGGAATCCGCGCCGGAGCCCGGCACTTGCTCGCCGTTGATCAGAATCTGCGTGTAGGCCGGATCGAGGCCGCGCAGACGCACGCCATCGCTTTCGTTAATGTCGGACAGGAACGCTACGCTGGGCGTGCGGCGCAGTGCGTCGCCGACCGTGAGCGGTTCAAAGCGCTGGAAGTAGTCGAGGCCATACTCGAGAACCGGCGGCGTGGCTTCGGCGCGATTGCGGTAGATGATCTCGCCTTGGACGACGAGGTCCTCGGCAGTGGTAACGTTGCGCTCGTCGCTCTCTTGAGCAAGCGCTGGCGCGGCCGCAAACGACAAAGCGACGCTGGCGACGCCTAGCGCCAACGCAAATTTTGAACGAAGTCCCATGAACTAGCCCCTTGTGCTTAGCAGCAGGCTTGCGACCTAGAGCCGCTTCATGACAGTTCCGCTTCAATTCTGTGATGGAGCGGTAAAAACAGCGCGCCCTAGAAATTCACCTTAGGGGCGTGGCAGGTCAGCGACAGCGGCGCCGCAGGCGGCCTTGAAATTGTAATCCACAAAGGCCGCGCAATCGGGCCATTGCTTGGTCTCAAGCCAATATTGCGCGAGCCCCAAGCGCGCCGCGAGCGCAGGGAAGCGCTCGAATCGCCAGATAGGCGTACCGCCCGTGCTCACGAACAATTGCAACGGCGCCTGCGACCGCGCCATGCCGAAGCCCTTGTGATTGTCCGGCGTCAGGTCGCGCCCGGAATCGAGCGCCGCATTGATCAGATCAAACGCCTGATCGGCGCATCCCGCACCCGCCGCCACCAGAACCGTCGAGAGCGGCAAAGGCTGATCGCTCTGCGCCAGCATATCCAGCACACGCACAAACGCCTGGCGCCGCTCAGCGTCGCTCAAGCGCAGCATCGCCGCGTAATTGCGCAGCACGCCGACATCATGCTCCGTCACGCCCCAGCGCGGCGGCACGCCGGGCGCGGCAAGCGCCTCCGCGTCATCGGCTCGCTTGGCCACGCAAAACGTCGTCCACATCATATACCAAATGAACGGCGAATCCGGCCAACGCCGCCAGGCCGCGCTGATGATCTCCTGCGCCGTTTGCACCTCGCCGCGTGCGGTCGCCAAACTCGCGCGCACACCCTCAACCGCTGGCCCCAACGGATCGAGCAGGCTCGCCGTCTCCAACGCCTTCGCCGCATCCTTCAAACGCCCGACGCCGTAAAGCCACGCCGCACGCGCCACGTGCAACGACGCATCGTTCGGCGTGCGCTTTAGCGCCTCGTTTACGAGGCGTAGCTTTTCGCCGTGCTCCGCAAACGCTGGCTTCAGCAGCGAGAGCGCCGTCAGCGCCTGCGCACATTCTGGATCAAATTCCAGTGCGCGCTGCGCCGCCTCCAGCGCCGCGTCATGTTCTGGCGAGCCAATCACGTCACGGTCACGCGGCAACAACAACGCCCGCACGCTCGCCAGCGTCGCCCAACCGACCGCGAAATCCGGCGCCAGCGCCACGCAGCGCTCCAGCAACACCGAGGCTTGGTCTTCCTCCACATCGCTCATCAACAACCAAATTTGGCGCGCACGCAGATAAAGCTCATACGCCGCCGGATCGATCGGATGCGCGCGCTCCACTTGGGTCAGCGACCGGCGCAGCGACGCGGCGACACGACCCGCAATATCATCCTCCAGCGCAAACGCATCGCGGCGATCGCCCTCGTAGCGCTCGCTCCAGAGCACCATGCCCGTGCTCGAATCGATCAGCTGCACGCTCGCGCGCAAACGCTGCCCGCTACAGCGCACCGCGCCATCCAGCACGTGCGACGCCTTCAGCGCCCGCGCCGCATCGGTCTTGCGATCGCCGCGAAATTGAAACGCTGAGGTGCGGCCGATCACTTTCACGCTCGATTGGCGCAACAGCGTCAGAATAATTTCATCAGCGACGCCGTCAGAGAAATAGTCCATCTCCGGCTCATCGCTCTCATTGTCGAACGGCAGCACCGCGAGCACCGGCTCGGCCCTACGCGTGCGCGGCTTGGCGGAGGCGACAGGTTCAAGCGAGAAAATCTCGATCGTCTCGGCCATTTTATCGAGATGCACCGCGCCCGCCGGATGCAGGCGTTGGGCCAGCTTGCCCCGCACCGCGCGGCGCACATCCATCGACACGATGGTCGCGCCCGGCTGCGCCACTTGCTGCAAGCGCGCCGCCACGTTGACGCTATGCCCGAGCAAATCGCCTGTCTGCGTCACCAGCACATCGCCAATGTGCACGCCCACGCGCACGCTGCCGCGCTCGACATTGCTCCAGAGCAGCTCCGCTGCGCCTAACGCGCCGGCCGCACTGCAGAATTCGAGCATGAAGCCATCGCCGGCGGTGTTGAAGATGCGCCCGCCATGCACGAGGGCTGCGCCCTCCAGTGCGCCGCGCAACGTGCTCACCATCGACGCGGCCTGCGCCTCGTCGATCTCGGTCATCGCCGAATAGCCGGCGATGTCGATCGACATGATCGCCGCCAGCTTTCTGGGTCCGAGTTCCTCGCTCACAGCCCCAGTATGGACCCAGCGTATATCAGCCCGCCAGCACGGACTTATCCCACGCGATCAGGACTCGCCTGGCGCGCCGGCCGGGTCCTGGAAATAGGGTTCCACTTTGCCCGAATACTTGATCGTGAGCTGCTTGCCCCGGCGATCGAGCGTCTTGCCCACAGCCAGGCGCACCCACCCCTCGGACACGCAATATTCCTCGACGTTCGTCTTCTCGTTGCCGTTGAAGCGAATGCCCACGCCGCGCTCCAGGATCGCGGCGTCATGATACGGGCTGTCGGGGTCGACCGCGAGGCGGTCAGGCGGGGTGTCACTCATACGATCTTCGTCTCCGATACCAAGCCAAGCGCGGCAGCGGCGTAATCCAGGCGCCGCTGCGCCGTCTCGGTGAAAAGGT
>Ga0315902_10000433_pt1 | contig 70155 bp, 68 predicted proteins | sample LakEriMetagenome_9_FD_203523 | JGI IMG/M metagenome (GOLD analysis project Ga0315902, IMG submission 203523) | Freshwater fungal communities from buoy surface, Lake Erie, Ohio, United States - Buoy 12 MA117 | ecosystem: Environmental > Aquatic > Freshwater > Lake > Lake biofilm | place: USA... | reverse complement strand
AAATTAATACTACATATGCTTGACATGAGTGATCAAAAATATCTTCTTGTAGACTCCGCCAAAGCCAGAGAGTCATCGATACATGCCCTACATCATTTCAATCCGGAAATGACATCCCTTTATAAAGGAACTGCACAAGAAGAATATAGTTCAATTGCACCCTATCTGTTTACCTTCAGTAATAACAAGGATTTTCAGCATCTGATTCAAAAATCCGGATGGGGAAAATCGTGGTATATACAAGCAGTTGCCCCTGTCACATTTGAAGAAATACAAAAGCATTTCCGCCGATTCTTAATCGTAAAAACAGAGGAAGGAAAACAGTTACTATTTCGCTTTTATGACCCACGCGTTTTACGCATTTTTCTCCCCTCTTGCTCGGCGGAACAATTAAAGGATTTTTTCGGACCCATACGCTATTTCATAGCTGAAGATGAAGACCCATCCCATGGAATACGGTTCAGTGTAGAAAATCAAAAGCTCGTTGCCATTAGAATCACCTATGATGAGATTTTTCAATCAAGGTACGAAAGCGAAAAAACAATTCAAACAAGCGAAAACCCCGAACAAAACGCAGGTACAAAACAGAACAACCTACCTGAAAACAAACCTATAAATAATTCTGAAGGTAATACCCGTAACCAATGGATTGATTAATAAACACAAAATCCACTGTCACATCAGTCGATAATATCAGCTCCTTAAATTCTCTACCCCCTCCCATAAATCAAATCACCCGGTGAACGGCGCAAGAGATTGCGGATGGTGATGACCGCCACGGAAATAGTGGTTAAGAGAATAATCATCAACGTGAGCACGGTGTTGAAATGTACCATTTGGAAATACTCAATGCCTTCTTCAATAGTGATGTAACGGTGGAGCAAAACATCCAACGCATAGCCAAGCCCAAAGGCAATGCCGACAGAAACGGCAATGGCCGTGAGGACAAACCGCAAAATGACAAACAGGTAGATATTACGCATAGCAGTGTCCTTCAATCCGAACGCCTTGAAAGTGCCCAGCGTCGGCTTCACACGCGCAAGGTGCATCTTCAACAGATTGAATAGGAAAAGGCCAATACTGAGCGCGCTGAAAAAGATGAGCAGCCAACTGATAATGCGCGTCATGTTAGACATAAAATTGAAGTTCTCTTTCTCGCGAACCTTCGTAATGTCAATTTCAATGATGCTACTCTCATCACTGTTGTTGTACTGCGTATACACGTAATCACGCAAATCACGCACGCGACTCAACGAAATGAGATTGATGGAAATCGCATCATGTAGTTGGTGATCCTTAACCGCTTCATTCAAATTATCAAACGTGTAAAAGAGCATCACATCAAGACCGGCCTGCTGTTTGAAATTGTCAGCCATCAGCTGCTGTCCCAATGCATAAACAGGCAGCAGATCACGCTTTAAACCATAGCACTCCACCACCACGTCATAGCCCTTCAACCAGCTGAAGCTGTGTTCCTCGGGCGACGCGACTTCGAGTTCCAGACTGTCAATGGATACGTTGGCGAGTTCCAGCCGAAGATGATCTGCCCATTGCTCTGCTTGTTTTTTATCGCCATGCACGAAAAATTGAATTCGGCTTTTCGCATAAATATCAAAAGCTCCCACAACGGTATACACCTGATGAAAATACTTAGACACCAACAGATCATACTTGCCCGGCAATTCTTTCACAATAGCGCGAATGGGGATTGGAACAATGATGAACTCAGCGGAATCTTTTAATGTACTTTTTATTCGCTTGACCATCGGCAGAAAACCGGCCGTATCGGGAAGTCCCAAATCCTTGAGCAGTTTTTGTGAGCATATTGCACCAACATCCTCATAGCCCATGGAATCGCTTCCAAAGATGAGATTGTCGGCCGATAAAACATCCTTTAAAATATTATCCACCGCAGTCACTGTTCGGGCACGACAACTTCGCGGCCGTTCCATAGCTTCGGTTTGAAACTGAAATACCCTTTCCGAGTATGCTTGCACATTGCGAATATTATAATCCCTGCGCACATCATCCCGATTGAGATCATCAATCACGTCATTAATTCCGGAACCAATACCTGTTCTGGATGAAGGCACCGCCATAGTCATCCACATCACAAAAGGATCCTTGAGTTTTGTTTCAAGATAATTCAATGCACCGTTGGCAAAACCCAGTGCCACAAACGTGAATACCAACAAGCCTGTCACCACCCACCAATTCCGAAGGTTCTTGCCACTAAGAACCTTTCCTTCTTTCTTGCGAAAGAGTGCACCATAGCGCAACGACGGCGTAAAAGCACCCGACTCTGCCTTGCCTGAACTCTTGCGGTATAAATCGGTTACCTTATCGTACGCCGCAAGTACCTTGCGCTTGAATTGCTCACGGGCATCGCCTTCCAACCCTTCCCAGTCACGACGACGATAGACATTTCGTGGAATGATGGTACTACTCTTATCCCCTTCCTCCTTGCTGATGCAGATGATAATGTCGGCAAAATTCATGGCCAACTGAATATCATGGCTGACCACAATGACGGTCTTATCCTCCGTCATGGATTCGCGAATGAGCCGCATCAATTCATGGGCATTGCGCTCATCCAAATTACCGGTAGGCTCATCGCAAAAAAGCACCGCATGCTCCGACAACAAGGCACGCACAAAAGTGACACGCTGGCGCTGACCTCCGCTTAAGTGCATCGAAAGGGTATCAAGTCCTACCTGACTTTGTGGAATATTCACGCGATCCATCAGCTCTTTGGCACGATCAATCGATTCACCAATGGGAGCCTCCGATTGAATCATCGAGGCCAGACTGATATTCTCATAGGCCGTGAAATGCTCCATGAGATTGGTGTTCTGAAAAATGAATGAATAATACTTGCGGCGAATCTCCGCAAGCTGGGTGGCGTCATTTTGATACCACAGGTCTTCCAACCGAATGGACTCATTGCCGTCGGGTGGAAAAAACTGCACCGACCCATCGGCGAAGGTATCATTCATCAAACCTAACGTCTCCAACAAGGTACTCTTACCGCTTCCGGAAGCTCCCAAAAGGAAAACAACATTTCCCCTTGGTATGATCAGATCTTCTACATAGAGCACACGTTCCTCATCCTTGTGCGAATAAGAGCAGGAGAGTTTGGATAATTGATAGGCCGGCTGGGTCATCGGTTGGTATTATAGTTTTATCACGCGCAAGGTCCTTTGCTGACCTGTAAACGGCGCCACTAAAGTAAGCGAATAGATTCCGGCGCTGTGCATGCTCATATCTATGGTGGTCACGCCATGCGTAACATTCATTGACCACACCGCACGTCCTGTGGCATCAATCAGCTCGGCTGTTGAACCCAGCCAATCTGAAGTCACCTCAAGCAAAGCCTGATGCATTACAGGGTTGGGATAAACAGTGCAGAACGATTTGTCATCTAAGGTCGTCACTTGCTGAGGCACCTCAACAGTTACAACAAGGCTTACAACATCAGAGCACGCGGGATAGTTTTCGTTGACTGCCATGACGGTAATGGCATAATTACCTGCGCTATTAAACGTAACCGTTATAGCATCTCCATCACAAGGAGCCAGACAATCGGCATTCGGAGTAAACGTCCAATCATAAGTAGCACCCTCCACTATCGAAGTGGAATAGGAATAACTGTTACCGGTGAGTGCGGTCAGCGGGCCAATGATAGGATCCAGTTCAAACTGCGTGATACACGAGCCATCATCATCCGTTGCATCGGCAGTGTAGTTGCAGGCGTCAGCATCTGTGCATCCACTGATTTCGAGTTCATCGCACACCAAATCACCATCGACATCATGAATGCAAGAGCCATCACAATCAAGATACAACTGCGGATACGCGCACGAGCCGTTTTCATCTGTAGCTAGCGGATTGTAGTTACAAGCTTCAACATCCGTGCAGCCCGGAATTTCATCAAAATCGCAAACACCGTCGTTATCGCTATCCAGCGTGCAATTCCCTAGGCAATCATATCCGAAATCGGGGAACTCACAGGTACTGTTATCGACGTTGGCGTTGGGATCATAGTTACAGGCAGCTTCATTCATGCAACCCAGTCCTTCCTCCGGATCGCAAATACCGTTGGTGTTGGTATCCACAATGCAATTGCCGTCGCAATCATAACCGATGACTGCAAAGGTGCAACTGCCATTTTCATCCGTGGCGGCTGCATCGTAATTACAGGCTGCTTCAATCATGCAGCCGGCTACTTCATTTTCATCACAAACCCCATCATTATCCGTATCGTTCAAACAATTGCCCGCACAGTCCAGGTTTGCCGGTGGGTAGGTGCACGAACCATCATCACCCAGAGCGCTTGCATCGTAATTACAAGCCGCAGGGTCTGTGCATCCCTCCTGCTCATCACAAATACCATTGGCGTTGCTGTCGTTGATACAATTTCCATTGCAATCCAAATAGGCTTGAGGATACTGGCAAGAGCCGTTGTCGAAGTCCGCTGCTGCATTGTAATTGCACGCCATCACATCGGTACATCCGCCTAGACCTTCGTAAACGCAAGTATTATTGGGGCAGCCGGCCAAAGCATCATAATTCAAAGCTATTGGATCAGTGCAGCCCGGAAACTCGCATGAGCTGTCATCGCATCCGGCCGACGCATTGAAATTGCACGCATTCGCATCCGTACATCCCGGAAACTCGCACGAACTGTCATCGCATCCGGCAGTTGAGTCGAAATTACAGGCCACCGGATTTGTACATCCGGGAAACTCACACGAGCTGTCATCGCATCCGGCCGAGGAATCGAAATTACAAGCCACCGGATTTGTGCAACCGGGAAACACACACGAACCATCATCACATCCTGCATTCGGATTGTAGTTACACGCGTCGGGCACATTGCAACCTGCTTCAATACAAAGACCATTATCAGTTGTTGCATTCGAATCATAGTTGCACGCCGTTGGATCCGTACATCCGATTTGCTCGTTCTCATCGCATACGCCATTGTTGTTTGAGTCATGAATACAATTGTTGTCACAATCAACGATGGCACTTGCAGGTAGCTCATCGATTAAAAAATCACAGTCATTATCAACGCCATCGCATACTTCTATTGCACTTGGGTTGATAGCAGCATCGGTATCATCGCAATCACTTGTGTTGGACACATAACCGGGTACCGGGTTGCACGACTCTATATACACATTAGGATTTCCAAAGCCATCGTTGTCTGTGTCTGCATAGTAGCTTGACGCATTAAGAACCGTTACCACTACCTCATCAGTAGCTGAAGAACATTCATAACCATCGTATATGTTCACAACGTACGCCCAGTAAGTTCCCGAAGTAGTTGCTACAAACTGAGGATTCGATGAGCAACCGGGGTAACCGAGCCAGCGATAACACAGAGCATCTGAAGCTGAAATAACCACCTGTCCACCCTCACAAAAAGTTGTCGGACCATTGACAGTTAACTGCGTATTGGCATAGTCAATCACCGGTACCACTTCGATGGCACCGTAAGCGCACTGGCCGGCATCCGGTGTAAAGGTGTAAGACGGAGTAATATAATAGTCAGGTAGAAAACTATAATCCGTCGTTACTTGAGCCGGAAACCAGCTGCCGGTGATGCCTTGTAAGGACACACTTGGGAATTGCGCCGCTGTTTCTCCAACACAATAAGGTCCGATATCCGTAAACTCAGGCAAAACATTTTCGCGCACTTCAATGGGGAACTCAGCTATAGGACTAATGCAACCGGCATCGGTGGATTCAATTACAGCCAATCGATAATTCCCTGGCGTCGAAGTAGAGAGATTAATGGAGACCTGATTTGAATAAGCGGTCGTATTAAAGCTGACATTCAATGTATCTTCATCCTCGATTAGATACCAACCATAATTCGACCCCGGAGTCCCGCCATCGGGATTATTCGGATTCCACGGATTTTCAGGGTCACCAAAATCCACCGAGGCTTCAATCACATCTCCAACACAAAAAACATTTGCGGTTGTTGAAAGCTCGTACTCGGTGATAACCGGATCTTGGACAGCAATAAAGAAGCTGTCAAAAACATCAGAATTCAGGCAGTTGCCAATAGCTACTGATTCCAAATAGTAATTGAGCGACTCATCAGCAACACCACTATACAAATAAGCATAACCGGAGTTATCAAATTCAACGGATCCGGAGAAAACTTGATATACGAGATCGAGATCATAGGCCCATATGGTATAACGAGCATCCGAGTTCGGAGTTCCTTGCAGAGTAATAACTACCTGATCGCCCTCACAAATCGTTTCTCCTTCACCAACAATAGAAGCTGTAGGTGGCACGATACCTTGGATATAAACGATAGGATAAGCATACGACGGATTAAACCACTCCTGCGGTAGTGGATTATATTCGATCTCGTATGAAGAAAATCCGTAAACAGGATTTGTATAATAAACGCCGTAACCACTTGCATCTAGGAAAAAAGCCTCATTCGTTCCATAATTCACATCCCGGATAAGTAACTGGGCGTTCGGCATGCCCACGATGGATATTGACTCAATATTACCATTACAGGTAGTTGCTGCCGCTGAAGCTTGCAATGGTCCAATTGGAAGAGGACATGCAAATGTGTTGACACTGAATCCATGAGCTCCCAGTGCATTTCCCGAAGCCCAAATCACACCGTTGGTGCCGGCAATTGTCCAGTTAACTTCTGAGAAAACAACTCCTCTGCCGTTTGATGGTTGGCCCTGAATTACCCCGGGAGCAATCAAAGCGTTATTATCCGGGTATGGAAAACCATACTCCAAATTGAGAAAATAACAACCGGGTGCCAAACAAACCGTGGCAAAGTAATCCTGATCAAACACCGGAATAAAGTCATCATAGAACACTTCCAAACCGTATTCATTATAAATCGCTACGATCATGGGCAAGTCAGTCGAAACTTCGCTTAGATCAACTGAAATCGTATAAGGAACACTATTTCCGAAACAGTAAACGCATGAAGTACTGTTGGTACAATTGGCAGCAGGATTGTAATTTGATGCCTGCGGATTATTACAGCCATAATCAGGATCGCCCATATTGAAAACTGGGCTGGAACCTGAAGAACCTGCCGACAACGTGCCGGTAGACTCAACCGTTCCATCCTCCGTTGCTATAGTGTAGGTGGCGTTATTCCAACCATCACCGTAGGTATCTAACATTGTAACGGTATAATCACATGCCGGATTGGATACACAAATATTGCCTGCATAAGGAGCAGCCGAGGGAGCAAAAGCGGAGGCAATTACACCGGACTCGGCACCCGTGATAATCCATCCAACCTCATTTGGCCATGAACCGCCCGTGACATAGATATGATCACACTCACCATAGCAACAAGTGCCATCGTCAATCTGAGCGGCGATATCATAGTTGCATGCGACCGGATTCGTGCACCCCGACAACACTCCTTCACATGAGGATGCCAGAATAAACTCATCGATCACCGGACCATCTCCCGCTTGCATCGAAATCGATACTTCTGTTTGTCCATATGTGTCTATTAGGCTCCAGCTAGCGCCGTTCCAGCCATCACCATAACTATCAAACATGGCCAGCGAATAATTGCAAGAACTCAAGCATGCAGTCGTACTGGAAGGTGCTCCACCGGCGGCGACAACGAGATTATTGCCTTCAAACAACTCCCAATAAACTTCAGCCGGATAAATCCCTGGCGTCACCACAATCGCTTTGCAATCGGAATAACAACAGGAGCCGTCCTCGAAGTCCGCGCCTGCATTATAATTGCACGCCGTCTGATCTTTACATCCATAACTGAAATCACCTGCCGGCATATAGTTAACCTCTAGCCGATAGCTGCCGGCCTCGTAATTATAGCCACTCACACGGATGAAGTAAGTTGTTCCACCAATAACCGGCACAGAAACAAATGACTGTAAGCCAAAAAAATCATCATTTCCATCTTCGCATAAGAGGTTACCGCAGACCCCGCTAAATACATGGAGTTTGGTATCCCAATCCGTAAAAGCTCCATCGGTAGAAACTTCCAGAACTCCCGCTGCTGTGGGGGTAAACCGATACCACACCTGACCCGAATAGTCGACCGATGTCGTACAAAAAGCACCTTGTAACCCATCACTTTCAACTCCCGTGGTATTCCCAAAATGGACGCCCGTTCCTTGAATAATCAATGCTGTGGTGCAGGAATATTGTGCTTTAACTTGATAACTCGCAAGGAAAGCACAAAAGAAAAATAGCCCTGATAGGCTGTTGTAAAATTTCATAGTTCTGGTTAATTAATTAGGCAAATCGGCGCTAGGCGCGGTTGCTAATATAAAATCGAAATCAGATAGGTTGCAACGGAAATTGAACCTTCACAGGATATACCCGAAATATCACAGACTCAACCCTGAGGTTTTACACGGTAATTCATTAGTACCATGAAAATTCATAGACAAATAATCAACTACATCACTCCCTCATCCAAGCCAAAGCGGAAGCCCATGCGCTTGCCTGTGGCTAGATTCGTACTGGTAGTGACACTCTGAATCTCATCTACTGTGACTTGCTGCAAGTTTTCGTAAGGTGGCGCCAGCAAATCGAAATCCAGCGTATATAATAATGCGCTGTCGACGATGCTGCGCAGTCCATCCTTATCGAGCTTACTATTCAGGAAGTCGTTATACAGAAAGCCCAGCTGGCGTTTCCCTTGCACCATGAAATGATTTTCTTTGTTGACGAAGATGCGTGCGATGAGATAGCCAACATCCGAAACGCGCTGGTATTTGAACGAATCGGACAGAAAATTATAGACGTTGATAATGCCAACGTATGAGTTCTCTTCGTGGTCTTTGAGGTAACTGCTCTTCCACAGGTTGTTCGACTTATCGAATTGAAAAACGTTGGTATGCATATAAAACACCAGCACATCACCGGCGATTTTGATTTCCGCCTGAAAATCGCCACAATCCCTGAAATGAAATTCCACCCGGGCATCATTGCCGCCATAATTGTCCGAAATGTCTTTAGCCGTTTCAGCCAACACCGTTTTTAAATCTGCAAATACACGCAACGTGTTGTGATAGACATCCTGCTTGAGTACCGCCTTTTCTCTTACCAGTCGATACAGGGTTTCGCGAGCTTCATTCATAAACAAAGATTTAAATCCAAAAATAACCCACGCACCGCAGGAACATCTTCAATCTTTTATGAATTTCACGGCAACTTTCATCAAATCTCCTAACTTTCGCGCATGGTGAAGCCACTCATAGCATCCATCAATCGCATTGGCATTTTGCCGGGGGATGAAGGAATTATAGCGAATAAAAAGCGCTTCGTGGTTTACGAAGCAATATTGATGAGTCTTGGCGGTGTTTTGTGGGGAAGCATCTGCATTGTTCTTGGCAAGTATGAACCATCCATGATTCCATTCGGTTACGTAATTCTGTCGGCAATCAACATTGCCCTTTTTGCTCGTTACCAATGGTTCAGTTTCACACAAGGTTTTCAAACCGGCATAAGCCTTTTATTACCATTCCTTTTTCAATGGTACCTGGGAGGTTTTTATGCCTCGGGAGGTGTAATGCTATGGGCGCTGCTTTCATTGGCGGCATCGTTGAGCTACTCCAATACACGCACTAGTGTAGTCTGGCTCACTACTTATGTTATACTGACTGCTTTTTCAGGGATTTTTGACTCCACGTTTACCGAGCTTTTCCCAAGTAATAATGGCATAAGCTTCTCTGTCGCAATGATCACCATGAACGTTGCTCTTGTCTCTACGGGTGTTTTTGTTTTGGTCATTTTCTATGTGAACGAAAACTCCAGCTACTATTCTAAAATAAAGGACACTCAGCAAATGCTTATTCAGTCAGAAAAGCTCGCCGCATTAGGGCAACTCTCAGCCGGAATAGCGCACGAAATCAATACTCCTTTAGGGGCAATAAAGGCCATAGCGCAAGAGTCACATGCAATGGGCCGTAATCTTATAAACAATATTCTTCAACTATGCGCCAGCTCCACTCGCGAAGAACTTCAGGGATTTTTAGCATTCATTGATAGCCATAGTGTCAAGAAAGAATTTTTGACAACCCGGGAAGAACGGCCTCTAAGGATGCAATTGCAAGCTCAACTGAGTGCACTTAACCTAGATCAAGCTTCATTACTGGCTTCCAAACTATGTCAGATCAATATCTATTCAATCGACTCACAACTTGAAAAGCTCATTGGGCCGAACTTCCCATTGATTGTAGATACACTGCACATTCTATTTCTCGAGCAAAAAAACAATGCTACCACACTCACGTCGGTTGAGAAAGCTTCGCGCATTGTCAAAGCGCTCAAAATGTATTTGCACACCTCCGAAGACAATACACCGGAGAGTTACAACCTGCGCGAATCCATCGACACCGTGCTCACCATCTATCACAACCAAATCAAACACGGCATTCACGTGACGCTTGATGTGCCGGAAAACATTCAATTATCTGGTTTCGTTGAGCAAATCGGACAAGTTTGGACGAACCTCATTGTCAATGCTTGCCAAGCAATGGACTTCAAAGGAAACCTGACCATAAAGGCGCATCAACTCGGGAAGAATGTTCATGTCACAATCACCGACACCGGTTGCGGAATTGCAGAGGAAGTTGGCGAGCGCGTCTTCGAAGCCTTTTACTCCACCAAAAAAATCGGAGAAGGTTCCGGACTTGGTTTGGATATCGTCAAAAACATCATCCTGCGCCACAGCGGCAAAGTCTATTATGAAAGCCGAGTAGGTATCGGCACTTCATTTCATGTTATCCTACCTACCCACTTAACTGCTGCATAATTCTATGGAAAAAGCCATTATTTGCGTCGATGACGAACGTTCAATTCTTGCCGCCCTGCAACTGCAGATGATGCGCGAGTATGCCAACGACTACATCCTGGAGTTTGCTGAAAGCGGCGAAGAAGCGTTTGAGTTGTGTGAAGACTTCATCGCGCGCAGTATTCCCATTGCTTTGGTACTCACCGATCAGATGATGCCCGGAATCAAAGGCCATGAGCTCATTGCCAAGCTGGCAGAACTATCACCCAAGACCACGTGTATTCTGCTGACGGGTTATGCTGACTCAGAAATCATCAACTCCATCACAGGTTCTAATCTTGCGAAATGCCTTGCTAAACCATGGGACAACCAAGAGCTTTTCGATACAATTGCGAAAGCACTAAAAGGGCAATAACAACTTTGGAAGAACGTTGGCGCATGCGTATTCAATCACCGTCAAAGTCATCATGCTCCGATATCTGAATCTATTCCTGATAGGGATGTCGTTATCTGTCGGATTACGCGCGCAGCAAAGTGACACACTTAACATCACGGAGATCAACTCCAAAGGGAAGATCCATCGCGATATCATAGCAGACAGCACTTCCAACTATTCAACGCTCATTCAAGAAAGGTATAATCAGCTTCTGCTCGACGGATACTTGCAAGCGTCGATGGATACCGTTCGAAAAGCATCTGTCCTTCATTGCACCTTTCACAAAGGACCTCTCTATGACCTATCCGAAATTACAGTGCGCTATGATAGCCTTACAGAAAGTTCAACTATTCGAGGGCCATTAAGTGCGAATACTGTGAGGCGCGCGGCCTTGCGCCAAATCACCGATCTTGAAAACAACGGCTACCCGTTTGCGGCCATGCGGATCGATAGCGTTTCGATTGTGAGCGGCCGAAGGAATTCCAAGCAAGCATCACTATTCGCGACACTCACTGCCGGCCCATACATCGTGCTCGATAGTTTATACCTGAAGTCAACCCAAACGCTTCCTTATACCTACATCAGTAATTACCTCGATTTCAAGTCAGGCTCTCCCTACAATGAGTCATCCATCGCCGGTGCCAATAAAGGCTTGAAAGAACTTGCATTCCTCACCATAAAACAACCGGCAGAAATTCGATTCACTCCCGGAAAAGCATCCTTGTTTGTATTTGCTGAACGCAAGAAGGCGAACTTCTTCAATGGTGTCGCGGGGATTCGACCCATCGAAAACTCCACCGATGTTACCCTTACCGGTGATGTCGAATTACGCCTATTAAACGCCTTCAACCGCGGAGAAGAAATCGGACTTACCTGGCGTAAACTGCAGAGTCAAACGCAAGATTTAGAGGCGAAGTTGATGCTTCCTTACGTGTTCAAACTTCCGCTCGGACCGGACGGCAAAGTCAAGATTTACAAGCGCGACACCTCCTTCACGTCAACGGAACTGGCTGCCGGCATTAACTTCTTGCTGAGTGCCAATAACCGCATACGCGTTTTCGCGGAAAAAAACCGCAGCAACAGCCTGCTCACGTTCATTACGGCGGGACCACTTTCCAACACAAACAACACGCTATACGGTATTGGCGGGCGCTTCGAACGCCTGGATTACCGCTGGAATCCGCGCAAAGGTTATTCCATCACTATAGAAGCAGCTACCGGTACACGTCGTGTCAATGCGCTGAGCGAAACGCTCGCCGAGTCAACCGCATTAACGCGTATCCAAGGCACCTTAGAATATTATATTCCCGTTTTTAAACGCCACTGTATCATGGCCGGAGCAAAGGGAGCTGCATTGTTTGCACCATCGCTGTATGACAATGAATTGCTGCGCATCGGTGGTTTGCGCACCATCCGTGGGATTAATGAGGAAAGCATCTATGCTACTGCTTGGGGAGTGCTCAACGCGGAATATCGCGTGCTACTCGAGGAGAACTCTGCGGTTTATCTTTTCGTGGATCAGGCGTGGTATGAAAAAAAGGGCGTATCAGGCTTTCTGACGGATCATCCGCTCAATTTCGGAGCAGGATTTAACTTCCAGACGCGGGCCGGTATTTTCACCTTTAATTACGCCCTTGGCAAACAATTCGACAATCCGATTCTGGTTCGAAACGGCAAAGTGAGTTTCGGTTTCCGCAATCTCTTTTGATTTAGCGAAAACAAAAGAGGCTGCCTCGTGGGAGACAGCCTCTGTGTTATTCCTAGCGTAAGAAGATTATTCTTCGCTTTTCTTTTTACGTGTAGCCTTAGGCTTCTCTTCGCCTTCAGCCTTTGGCTCGGCCTTTTTGCGAGGAGCGCGTGCCTTTGGAGCTTCGCCACCTTCAGCGCCTTCTGCACCCTCAGCCTTTTTTGCAGCTGAACTGCGACGAGTACGCTTCTTAGGAGCTGCTTCACTTGCTGCTGCAGTGCCGTTGGTGTAGATAGTGTTGAAATCAACCAACTCAATCATGGCTGTTTCAGCGTTATCACCCGGACGGAAACCGGTACGGATGATGCGCACATATCCACCGGGACGGTTAGCCACCTTTGGAGCAATTTCACGGAACAATTCAGTTACCGCTTCCTTATTCTTCAAATAGCTGAATACTGTACGACGGCTGTGCGTGCTGTCGGTCTTGCTCTTAGTAATCAAAGGCTCAACGTAAACGCGCAGCGCTTTTGCTTTCGCCAATGTAGTGTTGATGCGCTTGTGCTCAATCAGTGAGCAAGCCATGTTCATCATCAAAGCAGCTCTGTGCTCAGAGGTTCTGCTCAGATGGTTTACTTTTCTTCCGTGTCTCATAATCGTTTTTGGTAGTGAAGCGTTGGCAATTGGCTAGCGGACATTCCTACTGAGGGTTCCGTGGGCCACCTTCTTTTACAACTACTTCGGGTTCTTTAAATAATGTTTCGTATTAAGTGCTTTCGCACCAAGTTACCAATTAGTCGCGGTCGAGCTTGTACTTGCTAACGTTCATACCGAACTGCAAGCCTTTACCTTCCACGAGTTCTTCCAATTCTGTCAGCGACTTCTTACCGAAGTTACGGAACTTCAAGAGGTCGTTTTTGTTGAAAGACACGAGGTCACCCAAAGTCTCAATGTCAGCAGCCTTCAAGCAGTTGAGAGCACGTACTGACAGATCCATATCCACCAGTTTGGTCTTCAACAGCTGACGCATGTGCATCGAGCTTTCGTCAAATTCTTCTGTCTCTTTCTTCGCTTCTTGCTCGAGTGTGATACGCTCATCACTGAACAACATGAAGTGGTGAATCAAAATTTTAGCAGCTTCCTGAAGGGCGTTCTTCGGAGTGATGCTACCATCACCCTGAATTTCTACCAACAACTTTTCGTAGTCGGTCTTTTGCTCCACACGGAAGTTCTCAACGCTGAACTTAACGTTACGGATGGGCGTGAAGATGCTGTCGATAGCGATAGTTCCAACAGGAGCGCTATTCGTCTTGTTCTCTTCAGCCGGACGGTATCCGCGGCCTTTGCCAATGGTGATCACAATATTGAGCTTCACCTTTGGGTCCATATTACACACTACCAAATCCGGATTCAACACCTGGAATGCAGTAGTGAAGTTGCTGATATCTCCTGCCTTGAATTGCTCCTGGCCGGTGATATTGATAGATACTTTTTCGTAGTCAGTTGTTTCAATCTGACGCTTCAAACGAACCTGCTTGAGGTTGAGGATGATCTCGGTTACATCTTCCACCACACCTTTGATGGTCGAAAATTCGTGATCCACGCCTTCGACTTTAATCGAAGTGATAGCAAAACCTTCCAATGAGGAGAGCAGGATTCTGCGCAGTGCATTGCCGATGGTGATACCGAAGCCCGGCTCCAAAGGACGGAATTCAAACGATCCTGCAAAGTCATTGCTGTCGAGCATGATGACCTTATCCGGTTTTACGAAATCGATGATTGCCATTTATAGTGAAATTGTTTTATGAGGTTCTTAAAGACTATTACTTAGAGTACAATTCGACGATGAGCTGCTCCTTGATGTTCTCAGGGATTTGTACACGCTCAGGGTAGTTGAGGAATACGCCTTGTTTGTCGGCATCGTTCCAATCCAACCAATCGAATTTCTTGCGGTTAGCCAAAGCCATAGTAATAGTAGGCAATGACTTTGAACGTTCACGAACAGCAACACGGTCACCCGGACGAAGCTGATACGACGCGATGTTCACCACTTGACCATTTACGGTGATGTGGCTGTGACCCACTAATTGACGAGCCCCCATGCGGCTGGCAGCAAGGCCAAGACGGTAAACGGTGTTGTCGAGACGGGCTTCACAAAGAGCCAACAGGATCTCACCGGTTACACCCGGACGAGCAGAAGCTTTCTTGTAAAGGTTCTCGAACTGACGCTCGAGGATACCGTAGGTGTATTTCGCCTTTTGCTTTTCCGTCAACTGTACGGAATATTCTGATTGCTTACCGCGACGCTTGTTCGGGCCGTGTTGTCCGGGTGGATAATTACGCTTATCCAAGTTTTTATCCGGGCCGAAAATAGGCTCACGAAACTTACGTGCGATTTTTGATTTGGGTCCTGTATATCTGGCCATTGCTAATTGATTCTTGAGATGGGATTAGATTCTTCTTTTCTTGGGAGGGCGGCAGCCGTTGTGAGGAAGTGGCGTGATGTCCACGATTTCCAACACCTCGATACCGGTATTGTGAATGGTACGGATAGCCGACTCACGTCCTGCACCCGGGCCTTTTACAAACACCTTCACTTTGCGCAAGCCCAGGTCCATCGCCTCCTTAGAAGCTTGCTCTGCAGCGAGCTGAGCAGCGTACGGAGTGTTCTTCTTAGAACCTTTGAAGCCCATTTTACCGGCAGATGACCAAGAGATCACTTGACCGGTATTGTTGGTCAGGCTGATGATGATGTTGTTGAATGTAGACTGGACATGAGCTTGGCCCACAGACTCCACGAGTACATTCTTTTTCTTTTTCTTTTCGACTTTAGCCATTGTTCTTTTTGTTTTGTAGTTCACCACAAGGGTGAGCAACGGATGCAAGGCAATGCATCCTTACAAATTATTACTTGGTTACTTTCTTCTTGTTTGCAACTGTCTTACGCTTACCCTTACGAGTACGAGAGTTGTTTTTGGTGCTTTGACCACGAACCGGGAGACCAACGCGGTGACGGACGCCACGGTAGCAACCGATATCCATCAAACGCTTGATGCTCATCTGAGTTTCAGAGCGAAGTGCACCTTCCACCTTAAGCTCATCGGTGATGTAACCGCGGATCTTCGACAAGTCATTGTCGTCCCATTCGTTTACCTTCTTGTCATAGCTTACGCCTGCAGTTTCCAAAATTCTGCGAGCGGTGCTGCGACCGATTCCATAAATGTAGGTGAGACCGATTTCACCTCTTTTGTTTCTTGGTAAGTCAATACCTGCTATACGAGCCATTTATTTATTGTTTTTAGATGCCGGTTGTGCCGACACCAAACGTTTAACCTTGTCTTTGCTTGAACTTTGGGTTCTTCTTGTTAATCACATACAGCTTGCCCTTTCTGCTTACAATCTTGCAGTCGGCTGAGCGCTTTTTGATGGATGCACGAACTTTCATTTCTTTAAAGTTTTCCGTATCAACTGCCCTTCGGCGGATACTTATTTATATCTAAAACTAATTCTTCCTTTTGTCAAATCGTAAGGCGACATTTCCACCTTTACGCGGTCACCGGGCAGAATGCGGATGTAGTGCATGCGCATTTTTCCGGAGATATGGGCTGTAATTATGTGGCCGTTTTCCAACTCCACGCGAAACATCGCGTTGGAAAGGGCTTCGATAATTGTTCCATCGAGTTCGATGGATGTTTGTTTTGCCATATCTGTTTTTTCCTCTTCTAGTGCGGATCAATTCGATCCTATAATCTTCCGGTGAGCTTCCCTTTTCAGGCAAACTGACCTTCTGCTTTTTCAATCAATTCAAAACTGGATAAAACTTCAGCTTTTTGCTTCCTCACCACAATGGTATGCTCGAAGTGGGCGCTTGGCTTCGCATCTGCTGTGACGATGGTCCAACCATCCTTCAACTGCTTCACGTTGCGTGTTCCCATGTTAATCATCGGCTCGATGGCGATGACCAACCCTTCCGGCAATTGCATTCCCTGACCGCGTTTACCGAAATTCGGTACTTCCGGTGCTTCGTGCAGATTGCGACCAACTCCGTGGCCTACCAAATCACGCACAACACCGTAGCCATTCGATTCAGCGTGCGATTGAACCGCAAAGCCGATATCGCCAATTCGGTTTCCCGCTACAGCCTGTTCTATGGCCAGGTAAAGGCACTCTTTGGTGACCTTCAACAACTGTCGCACTTCGGGTGAAACCTCCCCTACCGCAAACGTGTAGGCTGAATCTCCCCAATATTCCGACTTGATGACCCCGATATCCAGCGATACAATATCACCTTCCTGCAAGGGTCGTTCATTGGGAATACCATGCACCACTGAACTGTTCACACTGGCACAAATGGAGTTTGGATAACTGTTGTAACCCAAGAATCCGGGATATGCGCCGTGGTCACGGATAAATTCCTCCGCTACGCGATCTAGCTCCAAAGTGGTTACTCCGGGGCGAATCCTCGTGGCGAGTTCCGCTAAAGTTTTTCCAACAAGTAAAGAACTTTGTCTGATGAGTTCAACCTCATCATCGGTTTTCAATACAGGTTTCTTCGTCGACATTGTGACCGAAGTCCTGTATTAGCTTACATAGCCTGATGAGCTGAACGCACCGGTATTTCTACCGCGAACACGTCCTGATTTCATCAAACCATCATAGTGGCGTGACAGCAAGTGACTTTCAATCTGCTGGAGCAAATCGAGGATAACACCTACTGTAATCAACAAGGATGTACCACCAAAGAATATCGAGAACTGCTGTGCTTTGGTCAGACCGATCATCATAACCAAGGCAGGCAAGATCGCAATAAGGCCGACAAAGATACCACCGGGAAGGGTAATCTTCGAAACAATTTCATCAATGTAATCGGCAGTTGGCTTACCTGGCTTTTTACCGGGAACGAAGTTGCCATTGCGCTTCAAGTCGTCCGCAATCTGGCTAGGGTTCGTTACGATAGCCGTGTAGAAGAACGTAAACAAAACAATCGAAGCGAACAACAAAATGTTGTAGCCCCAGCCCTGAATGTTCGTCAGGCTTGCCAAAATCTCGCTATCCTGGAACGTTTCCGTGTTGCGCAGATAAAGCGGAACGAACATGATTGCTTGAGCAAAAATGATTGGCATAACACCGGCAGAATTCACGCGCAATGGAATGTATGAGCGAGGACCTTCGCCCTGAGGCATGTGTGAGCCTCCGCCCATGTTCATTTTAGCCATTGAAACCGGAATGCGGAATACCGCCTGGATCACTGCTACGCAAAGACCTACAACAATCAACAGTACCGCTAATTCGATCAGGAAGAAGAATGGCTGCTGGAGTTTGTATTCTGAAATGAATCCGCGTGGAATGTCCGAAATAATACCCGTCATGATGATCAGCGACGTACCATTACCAATACCCTTATCGGTAATTTTCTCACCCAACCACATTACGAATAAGGTTGAACAAGTCAAAATAACAACCGCTGAGAACAGCCAAGAGAACCCTTCAGGATATGCACCTGCAGGAAGCGTACTCTTGATATAACCAGGAGCCTGAACCAGACCAATGGCGATGGTTAGCATGCGGGTGTATTGGTTGATTTTCTTACGTCCGCTCTCGCCTTCACGCTGCATTTTGGTGATGGAAGGAACGGCAAGACCCAACAACTGGATGATGATCGATGCCGAAATGTAAGGCATGATACCCAGAGCGAAGATAGATGCGCGGCTGAATGCACCACCGGTAAACAAGCCGAGGAAACCTAACAGGCCGCCCTGAGATCCCGTTTCCAATTGGGTGGAATCAACTCCCGGAAGTACAATAAAAGAACCTACACGGTAAACAAGCAGCAACAGCAGCGTGTAACCGATTTTTGTTCTCAGTTCATCGTGACTCCAGATGTCTTTAATTTTCTGAATAAAACCTTTCATAGTTGTGGTTTAGAGGGTAGTTGCAGTTCCGCCAAGCTTTTCGATAGCAGCCTTAGCAGTTGCCGAAAAACCGTGAGCGCTCACGTTCATTTTAGTTTTCAGTTCACCACGACCAAGTACTTTCACCAGGTCTTTCTTCCCACAAATTCCATTCTGCACCAATACTGCGTGTGAAATTTCATTCACTCCCAGCTTTTCGGAGAGATTCTGTAACATATCGAGATTCACACCTTTGTACTCGACGCGGTTGATGTTTTTAAAACCGAACTTCGGCAGACGGCGCTGCAATGGCATCTGACCACCTTCGAATCCGAGCTTGCGCTTGGTACCTGAACGCTGGCCGGCACCTTTGTGACCGCGACCTGAAGTTTCGCCCAGACCTGAACCTTGACCACGACCCACACGCTTGCGTGTTTGGGTTGATCCTGCTGCTGGTTTAAGATTATTGAGTTTCATATTCGTTTGAATGTTGTGCCCGCTCAAGGCGGAAATCGTGTTCTTCTAGGGTTATTTGTTCTCCACTTTCAAAAGGTGACGAACGGCGCGAATCATACCTGCGATGTTTGGCGTAAGCTCATGCTCTACCGAAACATTCAGTTTCTTGATTCCCAACGCTTGGATCGTTGCCTTTTGACGGGCCGGACGATCGATTGCGCTTTTCACTTGTGTAATAACTACTTTGGCCATGATATGCTGTATTTGGCGGCGGAAGGTCGAGCCTGCCCCCGCTCGTTTTACTATCCTTTGTAAACTTTTTCAACACTGATGCCGCGCATTTTGGCAATATCGCGAGCATTGCGGAGCTTGGAGAGTGCATCCAAGGTTGCCTTCACCACGTTGTGTGGGTTAGACGATCCTTTGGACTTCGCCAATACGTCGGTTACACCGGCTGATTCCAACACTGCGCGCATCGCACCTCCGGCAATTACACCGGTACCGTGAGAGGCTGGCTTGATGAAAACACGGGCACCGCCGAATTTACCATCTTGCTCGTGAGGAATGGTTCCTTTGTGAACCGGCACGGAGATGAGATTCTTCTTCGCATCTTCGGTCGCTTTGGTTACTGCCTCGGCAACTTCTTTCGACTTGCCCAAGCCATGACCTACCACGCCTTTCTCGTTTCCGACAACCACGATGGCTGCAAATCCGAAGGTACGACCACCCTTGGTCACTTTGGTGACCCTGTTAACCGCAACCAGGCGGTCTTTCAATTCTGTTTCGCTGGAGCGAACTGGTTTTGTATCTGCCATCTCCTTTTAGAATTTAAGGCCTGCCTCGCGGGCTGCTTCGGCCAATGATTTAACACGTCCATGATAAAGGTAACCTCCGCGGTCAAAAACCACTTCATTGATACCGGCAGCTTGCGCACGCTCTGCGATGGTCTTACCCACCAACTTCGCCTGATCAAGCTTAGCTACCGACTGAGCATCTTTCATCACCATGGATGATGCAGAAGCCAGGGTTACACCTTTCTGGTCGTCAATAATCTGGGCATAAATCTGCTTATTGCTGCGGAACACCGAAAGACGTGGTCTTTGGGCGGTTCCTTTCACACTAGCCCTGATTCGTGTGCGTATTTTCGCTCTGCGAGCTTCTTTGCTGAATGCCATTGCTTTAATTCAAATTTTATTTAGCTGCTGACTTACCAGCCTTCTTACGTACAAATTCACCTACATAACGAACACCCTTGCCTTTGTATGGCTCCGGAGCACGCAGGCTGCGGATTTTGGCAGCTACCTGACCGAGCAATTGCTTGTCGTAGCTTTCCAGAGTGATCGAAGGGTTCTCCCCTTTTTCCGCCTTCGCGGTAACTTTAATCTCCTTGGGCAACTCAAACACAATCGGGTGTGAGAAACCAAGGGTAAGTTCCAATTGCTGGCCTGTAGCCTTACAACGGTAACCTACACCGATCATTTCCAGTTGACGCGTCCAGCCGGTGCTTACGCCTGTCACCATGTTGTTGATGAGTGAGCGGTATAAACCGTGCTTTGAGCGTGCATCTTTATGATCGCTGCTGCGGGTGAGTGTAATCACACCATCAGCAATGTCGAGTGAAATCGCAGAATCGATTTCCTGTGAAAGTTCCCCTTTTGGGCCCTTCACTTTGAGCAAGCCATCGGTGAAAGACACATCAACGCCTTTCGCAATGGTTACCGGTGATTTTCCTATCCTTGACATGGGTCAGAGTTTTTTCAGTGGATTAATAAACGTAGCATAATACTTCTCCGCCAATTCCTTGTGCACGAGCTTCTTTATCGCTCATCACACCTTTAGAAGTTGACACAACGGCGATACCCAAACCGTTCAAAACGCGTGGCATCGTATCAACGCCGGTGTACTTACGGTGACCGGGTGATGATACACGCTGAATGGTAGAGATAGCCGGAGTCTTCGTCTTCACATTGTATTTCAATGCGATTTTGATGGTTCCGGGAGCACCATCCTCGAACTTGTAGTTGAGGATATATCCTTTATCGTGAAGGATCTTGGTGATCTCCTTTTTCAGGTTTGACGCCGGGATTTCAACTACCTTATGACGGGCAGACTGTGCATTCCGGATGCGGGTCAAATAATCTGCAATTGGATCTGTAAACATTGCTGTTTCCTTTTTTTTGTGGCTCTGCCACGTTTCTTTATCATTTCCGTGAAAGCACGGACACTTGTTGCTTTGTTGGGTCGGGGCCGGCTATTACCAGCTTGCTTTTTTCACACCCGGAATCTTTCCGTTCAAGGCCAGTTCGCGGAACTGGTTACGGCAGAGTCCGAATTGGCGCATATAACCGCGCGGACGGCCGGTGAGCTGGCAACGGTTGCGAACACGCACCGCGCTGCTGTTCTTGGGAAGCTTTTGCAAGGCATCCCAATCACCTGCCTTCTTGAGTTCTTCACGCTTCTTGGCGTAACGCTCTACGAGTGCGATTCTCTTGCGCTCACGAGCTTTCATTGATTCCTTAGCCATGTGTCTTTTTCCTGTTTATTATTTAGTGAAAGGAAATCCGAATTCTTCCAAGAGTGCTTTCGCCTCTTCGTTGGTCTTTGCAGTGGTAACGAACGTGATGTCCATACCGTTAATCTGCTTGATTTTATCCAGATCAATCTCCGGGAAGATGATCTGTTCCTTCACCCCGAAGGTGAAGTTACCGCGTCCATCAAAACCTGAAGACTTCACTCCGCGGAAGTCACGGGTACGTGGCAAGGATACCGAGATCAAACGATCAAGGAATTCAAACATACGATCGCCGCGCAGGGTCACTTTCGCTCCGATGGCAACGCCCTTACGGAGTTTGAAGTTAGAGATATCCTTGGTAGCAGCGGTAGAAGTTGCCTTCTGACCGGCAATCATTGTCATCTCATCAACTGCTGCGTCAATGATTTTCTTGTCACCGGTCGCACGACCCAATCCCTGATTCAAACAGATTTTGGTAATCTTCGGCACCTGCATGATCGAAGAATATTCGAACTTGCTCTTCAACTTCGGAGCAATTTCTTCCTGGTATTTCGCTCTTAGGCGTGGAGTGTATTTCATTTCAATGTCTCCCCTGATTTCTTAGAATAACGTTCGAGTTTGCCATCGGCATTTCTTCTGCGGCCCACGCGGGTAGCGTTGCCTTTGGCATCAACCAGCTTTACATTGCTGATGTTGATTCCTGCAGCGATGGTTTCAATACCGCCTTGTGGGTTTTGAGCAGATGGCTTACGGTGTTTCTTCACCATGTTTACGCCTTCCACTATCACGCGGTCGTTGTCGCGATTCACTTCAACAATACGGCCTTGCTTGCCCTTGTTGTCGCCGGCAGTTACCACCACCAGATCGCCCTTCTTTATTTTAAGTCTTTTGAACATCGTTTATTCATTTTTGATCTGCCTTTGAAGGCACATCCATGATTCTTACTTAGATAACCTCCGGTGCTAATGAGATGATTTTCATGTAATCCTTCTCACGCAGTTCGCGGGCTACAGGACCGAAAATACGTGTGCCACGCAATTCACCGGCTGCATTGAGCAGTACCACCGCGTTGTCGTCAAAGCGGATGTAGCTACCGTCTGCACGACGAACTTCCTTCTTGGTACGCACAATCACCGCTTTGGAAACTGTACCCTTCTTCACGTTACCGCTTGGGAGTGCATCCTTCACTGTAACAACGATCTGGTCGCCTATAGAGGCGTAACGACGACGAGTTCCTCCAAGCACGCGGATAACGAGTACTTCGCGCGCACCGCTGTTGTCGGCAACTTTCAGTCGTGATTCGTTCTGTATCATTTTCTTATTCTTTTTGTGGCTCTTCAAGAGCCTTTACTTCCATTTTTGTCGTGCGGAATTCCACCGCATCAGTATCGGGATGACCTCCCGCAGGCAAGCGAATTACTTCGCCTTCTCTACGATTTCAACCATTCTCCAACGCTTGAGCTTGCTGATTGGACGGGTTTCCATGATTTTCACGGTATCCCCGATTCCACACTCGCCCTTCTCGTCGTGAGCCATGAACTTCTTCGAGTATTTCACGAATTTCCCGTACTTCGGGTGCATTACTTTGGTTTCAACCATTACCACAACAGACTTTTCCATCTTGTTTGAAGTAACGATACCAATTCTTTCTTTACGAAGGTTTCTTTCCATGGTCAGTAATTATTTACCGGTGTTTTTACGTTGGCTCAGTGCAGTCTTCATGCGAGCGATTTCGCGGCGCTTCATGCGCAGCTGCATCGGGTTCTCGGTACCGGCCACCGTGTGGTTGAATTTCATTTTTGCAAGAGCAGCTTTCTCTTCAGTGATTTTACCTAAAAGATCGCTGTCAGTATGCTTTGTATAATCTGTAGCTTTCATAGCGCTTATTATTCTGTGTAATCAGGACGAACGATGAACTTGGTGCGGCATGGCAACTTTTGAGCGGCCAGGCGAAGCGCCTCTTGAGCAGTTGCCAACGGCACACCCTCTGCTTCGAAGATGATACGGCCGGGCTTCAAAACAGCTACCCATAATTCAGGAGCTCCTTTACCCTTACCCATACGCACTTCGGCTGGCTTGCGTGTCAAAGGCTTATCCGGGAATACGCGGATCCACACTTTACCTTCACGTTTCATGAAACGGGTGAGGGCCACACGCGCCGCCTCAAGCTGGCGTGATGTCAAAAAGCCTTCATCGAGGGTTTTGATTGCGAAGCTTCCGAACGCGAGTTGTGAACCGCGGTGGGCGATGCCTTTGATCTTACCCTTCTGCTGCTTTCTGTATTTCGTTCTTTTCGGTTGTAACATGACGTTATATTATCCTGATGTCTTAATTCAAAATTGTCTGTTGTGGATGTTATGCGTTTCCACGTCCGCCGCCGCCTCTGCGATCTCCGCCACCACGACGGTCACCACCACCGCGACGATCTCCGCCACCACGACGATCACCACCCGGACGCTCATCGCGACCACCCGGTGCACCCGGACGACGCGCTGCTGTTGCCTGACCGAAGTTTGGCGACAAGTCACGCTTGCCATACACTTCGCCGCGGCAGATCCACACCTTCACACCGATACGGCCGTAGGCTGTGTGCGCTTCCGCATGATTGTAGTCGATGTCTGCGCGCAGTGTGTGAAGTGGAGTGCGACCTTCCTTGTACGTTTCCGTACGCGCAATTTCAGCACCGTTCACACGACCGGCAACGGTCACCTTGATTCCTTCAGCACCCATACGCATGCTGGTCTGGATAGCCATCTTAATCGCACGACGGTATGAAATACGGCCTTCGATCTGGCGGCAAATGCCATCCGACACTAAGCGCGCATCCAACTCCGGACGCTTGATTTCAAAGATGTTGATTTGAATATCCTTACCGGTAATCTTCTTCAACTCTTCCTTCAGCTTGTCCACTTCAGAACCGGCCTTACCGATAATGACTCCCGGACGAGCGGTATTGATTGTTACAGTAACAAGCTTGAGCGTGCGCTCGATAACGATTTTCGATACCGATGCCTTCTTCAAACGAGCCATAAGATACTTGCGGATTTTATCATCCTCAACGATCTTATCGCCGTAGTTGTTACCGCCATACCAATTGCTGTCCCAGCCTTTGATAAAGCCTAATCTGTTTCCTATAGGGTTACATTTTTGTCCCATGCGTTGTGCGCTAATTATTTTTTGTCCAAAATGATGGTTACGTGATTGCTACGCTTGCGAATGCGGTGAGCACGTCCTTGCGGAGCCGGGCTGATACGCTTCAGTGTACGACCACCGTCTACCGTGATATCCTTCACGATCAGATTGGCTTCCGTCACATCGGCATCGCTATTCTTCTGCTGCCAGTTGTTGATCGCTGAGCGAAGCAACTTTTCCATTGGCACTGCAGCGTGCTTGCGTGTGAATTTCAAAATATTCAAGGCCATGAATACTTCTTTGCCACGGATGATATCCGCTACAAGACGCATTTTACGTGGTGATGAAGGTTCGTTGTTCAACTTCGCAAAAGCACTGCTCTTGCGTTCTTCCTTCATGCGATCGGCCATTTCTCTTTTACGAGCTCCCATGTTGCTAATTCTTTATCGGGGTTGTTATGCCTTATTTTCTGTTACCTGAGTGACCGCTGAACTTGCGGGTGGGCGAAAACTCTCCGAGTTTGTGACCTACCATGTTTTCAGTGACGTAAACAGGGATGAATTGTTTTCCGTTGTGCACGGCAATCGTCATTCCGACAAAATCAGGAGAGATTGTGCTCGCACGGCTCCATGTCTTGATGACATTCTTCTTGCCTGCTGCTTGTGCTTCTTCTACGCGCTTCGCGAGCTTGTAGTGAATAAACGGTGGTTTTTTAAGCGACCTTGCCATTTCTTATTGTATTACTTTCTGCGTTCCAAGATGAAACGGTTAGACGGATTCTTTGGATGACGTGTTTTGTAGCCTTTTGAAGGTGTACCCTTGCGTGAGCGTGGGTGACCACCGGACTGGCGACCTTCACCACCACCCATCGGGTGATCTACCGGGTTCATGGCAACACCACGAACACGTGGACGACGACCCTGCCAGCGGCTGCGACCTGCTTTACCGCTGATCTGCAAGTTGTGCTCTGCATTAGATACCACTCCAACAGTTGCGATGCAGTCACCAAGGATCAGACGATTTTCGCCCGATGGCATAGTGATTACAGCATACTTACCGTCACGTGAAGTCAGCTGAGCGTAGCTACCTGCGCTGCGCGCGATGCTACCGCCTTTACCTGGCTTCATTTCAATATTGTGAATAGTTGTTCCCAGTGGAATATCCTTCAGGAAAAGTGCATTACCCACTTCAGGTGCTGCACCGGTGCCGCTCATGAGCGACTGACCTACTTTCAATCCCTGTGGTGCAATGACATAGCGTTTCTCACCATCGCTGTATTCCACCAGTGCAATACGAGCTGAACGATTTGGATCGTACTCAACAGTGAGCACTTTACAGGCTACGCCGTGCTTATCACGCTTGAAGTCTACCAAACGGTACTTCTGCTTGTGACCGCCACCGATATAACGCATAGTGCGCTTACCCTGGTTGTTGCGACCACCGGTCTTCTTCATCGGCACCAACAGTGGCTTGTAAGGCTTGCTTGCGGTCAACTCATCAAACGTGAGCGCCACTTTGTGCCTTGTACCTGCGGTAACCGGATTTAATTTTTTAATACCCATTTTTCGTCAGTATATTAAACGTTGGCGTAAAAATCAATTGTTTCACCAGCCTGCAACTTGATGATGGCCTTCTTGTAGGACTGTGAACGTCCTTCGATAATGCCCTTTGCAGTGTAGCGGAACTTGCGCTTACCGTCTACATTGATGGTGTTTACTTTCATAACGGTTACTCCGTAAGACTTCTCGACTGCATGCTTGATTTCAATCTTGTTTGCGTCGCGATTCACGATGAAACCGTACTTGCCCTGCTTATCAGTGATAGCAGACATTTTCTCGGTGACCAATGGTCGGATGAGGATCTGTTTCATGTGGTATTATTTCTTAAGGAGTTCAGTTACTACTTCGTGTGCGTTGCCTACAAAAACCACATTGTGTGAGTTCATGATATCGTAGGTGTTCACCAAACTGGCAATCTGCACGTTTGCTTTTTCAAGGTTGCGTGATGACAAGAACACGTTGTCGTTGCGCTCTGGAATCAGCACCAATGTCTTTTTACCATCGAGGCTGAGGTTCTTCAACATTGCGGTGAAGTCCTTCGTGCGTGGCTTGTCCATGGCGATGGCGTCCAGCACCATGATACCATTCTCTTTTGCTTTGTAGGTCAAAGCTGACTTACGGGCCAAGCGCTGCGTGGTCTTGTTTACTTTGATATCGTAGTTACGTGGCTGTGGACCGAAGATGGTACCACCCTGACGGAACAACGGGTTTTTGATAGATCCTTTACGTGAACCACCGGTACCCTTTTGCTTGTGCAGCTTGCGGGTTGAACCGTGGATTTCTCCGCGATGCTTTGATTTGTGCGTACCGGTGCGCTGAGCAGCGAGGTAACGCTTCACATCGAGGTAGATCGCGTGGTCGTTAGGTTCGATGGCAAATACCGATGCATCGAGCGTAACGGACTTGCCAGTCTTCTGGCCTGAGGTATTGATTACTTCGAGTTTCATGTTACTTTACGATATAAACGGTTGAACCATTGAATCCCGGAACGGCACCTTTTACAAGGATTAAGTTCTCTTCGGGAAGAATTTTTACCACTTCCAAGTTTGGAATTGTGCGACGGTCACCTCCTGTACGTCCACCCAAGCGCTTACCCGGGAATACACGTGAAGGGTCAGAAGAAGCACCCATAGAACCCGGAGCGCGAAGACGGTTGTGCTGACCGTGTGTGCTTTCACCCACACCGCCAAAACCGTGACGCTTAACAACGCCCTGGAATCCTTTACCTTTTGATGTACCAATCACGTCAACGTTTTCACCTTCCGCGAAGATGGCGTCAACGGTGATGGTTGAACCCAGTGCTAATTCACCTTCGAAGTCATGAAACTCCGCGATGTAGCGCTTTGGGGTTACGCTGGCCTTTTTGAAGTGGCCTTGCATGGCTTTGGTGGTGTGCTTGTCCTTCTTGTCTACGAAGCCAATCTGAACAGCATCATACCCATCCTTACCGTCTTTGGTCTTGATTTGTGTAACCACACATGGACCAGCCTCTATCACCGTGCATGGAATCATTTTTCCAGCGGCACTGTAGATGCTAGTCATTCCGACCTTTTTACCAATAATACCTGGCATGTGTTTGTTATTTATTATTTATGCTTTGTCTCTTTTGGGAGACGTTATTTACTTGTTGTTAGGGGGCGAGCATTGCTCTACCACTACTACACCTTAATCTCTACTTCCACACCACTGGGCAGTTCGAGCTTCATCAGCGCGTCTACAGTCTTGCTGGAAGAGCTGTAGATATCGAGCAGACGCTTGTACGAGCTCAATTCGAACTGCTCACGAGCCTTCTTGTTGACGTGAGGTGAACGCAACACAGTGTAGATGCGCTTGTGTGTTGGCAACGGAATTGGTCCGTTCACAACTGCACCGGTTGACTTCACGGTTTTCACGATCTTCTCGGCAGACTTATCTACCAGATTGTGGTCGTAAGACTTCAGTTTTATTCTAATCTTCTGGGCCATCAGGCTTTATTTTTCTATTATGCGTTTGCTTTTCCTTTAACCTTCGCAATTACGGCTTCCTGAATGTTGTTCGGAGCTTGTGCGTAGTTGCTGAATTCCATGGTTGATGTTGCACGACCGGAAGTGATGGTACGCAAGTCAGTTACGTAACCAAACATTTCAGACAGTGGCACTTTCGCGTTGATTACCGTTGCGTTGTTACGCTCACCGGTACCTTCAATCAAACCACGACGCTTGTTCAAGTCACCGATAACATCACCCATGTTCTCCGATGGAGTAACCACTTCAAGCTTCATGATCGGCTCGAGAATGATTGGGCGACACTTCGGCATTGCTTCACGGTAAGCCATCTTCGCGCACAATTCGAAAGAAAGTGCGTCAGAGTCAACCGCGTGGAACGAACCGTCATTGAGTTCAACTTTCAAAGAATCCACAGGATAGCCTGCGAGAACACCATTGTTCATGGCTTCTTTGAAACCTTTCTCAATTGCAGGGATAAATTCACGTGGGATGTTACCACCCTTGATGTTGTTAACGAAAACAAGACCCGGCTTCTCAGCGTCATCATTCGGACCGATTTCGATTTGGATATCGGCGAACTTACCACGACCACCCGACTGCTTCTTGTACACTTCACGGTGTGCCGCAGTGCCGGTGATGGTTTCTTTGTAGGCAACCTGAGGAGCACCCTGGTTACATTCTACTTTAAATTCACGCTTGAGACGGTCAACAATGATTTCCAAGTGCAATTCACCCATACCGCTGATTACGGTCTGACCTGTTTCCTGGTCGGTGTGCACACGGAACGTTGGATCCTCTTCGGCGAGCTTGGCCAGTGCCATACCCATTTTGTCAGAGTCGGCTTGTGTCTTTGGCTCAACCGCCAAACCGATTACCGGCTCAGGGAAGTCCATCGCTTCAAGAACGATTGGGTTCTTCTCATCACACAGGGTATCACCGGTTTTGATATCTTTAAAACCAACCGCTGCTCCGATATCACCGGCACCAAGGCGCTCGATAGGGTTTTGCTTGTTGGCGTGCATCTGGAAAATACGAGAGATACGCTCCTTGTTTCCACTGCGAGTATTCAATACGTAAGAACCTGCTTCGAGCATACCTGAGTACGCACGCATGAATGCCAGACGACCTACGAATGGGTCAGTGGCAATCTTAAACGCCAATGCTGCGAATGGTTCTTTGTAATCAGGCTTACGGATAATCTCCTCACCTGTATCAGGGTTTGTACCCTTAGTAGCTTCTTTATCGAGCGGACTTGGCATCAATTCCATTACCAAATCCAACATGGTTTGAACACCCTTGTTCTTGAAAGAAGAACCGCAAACCATTGGAACAAGCTTCATGTCCAATACCGCTTGACGCAATGCATCCAATACCTCGCGCTCAGTGATGGTTTCAGGAGCATCGAAGAACTTCATCATGATGTTGTCGTCGTATTCCGATACCGCTTCGAGCAATTTCTCGCGGTACTCCTTCGCTTCTTCCAACATATCAGCAGGGATATCAACTACTTCGTAGGTCATTCCCTTGTCATGCTCATTCCAAATCATACCGCGCCAGTTGATCAAGTCAACTACGCCTTTGAAATCATCCTCAGCACCAATAGGCAACTGAAGTGGTACGGCGTGGCTACCCAACATGTCCTTCACCTGCTTGCACACTTTCAAGAAGTCTGCACCCTGACGGTCCATTTTATTCACGAAGCCAATACGCGCAACGTTGTAGTTGTTCGCCAGGCGCCAGTTCGTTTCTGACTGTGGCTCTACGCCATCAACAGCAGAGAACAAGAACACCAGACCATCCAATACGCGCAGTGAGCGGTTTACCTCAACGGTAAAATCCACGTGACCGGGTGTATCGATGATATTGATGTGGTATTTGTTGTTGCGGTAGTTCCAGCTTACCGTTGTAGCTGCAGAGGTAATGGTGATACCACGCTCCTGCTCCTGCGCCATCCAGTCCATCGTAGCTGCACCATCGTGCACCTCTCCGATTTTGTGGTTTACACCGGAATAGTAAAGGATACGCTCCGTCGTTGTGGTTTTACCCGCATCGATGTGAGCAGCGATACCGATGTTTCTTGTATATTTTAGGTCGCGAGACATATTAAAATCTTATTCTTTTCTAGTTCAGTTCTATTATACACGGAAGTGCGCAAATGCTTTGTTTGCGTCAGCCATACGGTGCACATCTTCCTTCTTTTTGAATGCAGCACCTTCGCCTTTGCTGGCTGCGATGATTTCACCGGCAAGCTTGTCAGCCATGCTCTTCTCATTGCGTGAGCGGGCATAACCAATCAACCACTTCATTGCCATTGAGCTTTTGCGCTCATCACGGATTGGCGTTGGGATTTGGAAGGTCGCACCACCCACACGGCGGCTACGTACCTCAACTGCAGGAGTAACATTCTCCAATGCCTTGCGCCAGATTTCCAAACCATCTTCGTTGGTTTTGGTAGAAACCTTCTCAATCGCATCGTAGAAGATATTGAAAGCAGTACCTTTCTTTCCCTGAAGCATGATGTTGTTCACGAACTTGGTTACCAATGTTTCGTTGAACTTCGGATCAGGAAGTACTGCAATTTTTTTGGCCTTTCTTCTTCTCATTGTATTGGGCTATATTCTCTGATAATTCCTTATTTCTTTTTAGCTGCAGCAGCTGGTGCTCCTGGCTTTGGACGCTTCGTACCGTACTTCGAGCGACGTTGGTTACGGCCATTTACACCTGCCGTATCCAGTGCACCGCGAACGATGTGGTAACGAACACCGGGAAGATCCTTAACACGACCTCCACGAACAAGCACAATCGAGTGCTCCTGGAGGTTGTGACCTTCACCGCCGATGTAGGCAATGACTTCAAATTTGTTCGTCAAACGAACCTTGGCCACCTTGCGCAGAGCCGAGTTTGGCTTCTTTGGTGTGGTGGTGTAAACCTTGGTGCAAACACCACGGCGCTGTGGACATGAGTCTAGCGCAACGGATTTGCTGCGGTATGTTTTCGGGGTACGACCCTTTTTGATAAGTTGCTGAACGGTAGGCATCTGATTCTCTAAGTTGCTTTTTTTCACCGTTTTCGATAGATCTCACGTCACCGAAAAAACGGGCGGCAAATGTACGATTTAGTTTCATTCGTGCAAGAAGTCCCGTAAGATTTGTGAAAAATAATTTCTATTCATTTTTTACTAGCTGATTTTCAGTTGATTAAAAATGACTCGAGCGAAAAAAAAATTTCAGCCGGATTGTTAAAATCGTTCGATTGTCCAAAAATGAGGGCAAAAGGATGGTTGTTTTGAAGAAGCCGAGAGCTAAATCAGGCTCTCCGATGGGATCAAAAATCAGTACAGATTTTTGGTGTCCTTATCCCAAATACTTTTGACCAGCTTACCAAGCTTGAAACGCACGCGCAGCAAGCCAACCGGGGCTTCGTAGACACTTCGAATATCGGCAGGAGTAGATAGCATATACCGATAACCCACACCCAAACCAACGCTACACCAATAATTGAGGTTGTAATACCCCAGCGTGGAGAACTCCAGAACGCCCACGCGCTGTTCCGGCAATGCCTGGAGATTCGCCTCACCCAATCGCACGTAGCTCCCTGTAATTCTGCCTCTGCCATAATGTGCCGTCAGTGACCATTCCAGTTTACGGCTGAAGTACATCACACGCTCGTAGTACAAACTCTGATACGACAAGGTCAACTTCGCCCAGGTAATGGAAGAGTCGATTTCTGCCAAGCTCGACAGCGAAACGCCATCACCAACACCGTATAGACCGACGCCAAATCGGTGCACTCGACGGTATTCCAAGCCTATGCGCACCCCTCCCACACGAGCGGCCTGAGAACCAATCAGTGTTTGCCTGGCATCAAGAGAAAAATCGAGCTTGAATTTGCGATAGGCCGGGCCCAACACGTGTTTTCCCGTAATAATCCAGACGGTATCCGGTTCGCGCTGCGAGGCTTTGAAAGACAAGCCATCCCATTGCGCCAGCATCGGACCAACAGCAAGTAGCATTATGGAAATGAAAAGCCCTCTCATGCGGCGCGAAAATACGCAGCGAAAGCGCTTTGGAAAACAAAAAACGGCCACTCGCGGGTGGCCGTTTTCAACGTTTTTATTACTTCCTTAGTGAGGTAGGAATGAATAGTTCTTGCCATAGAACAAATGCTGCTCAGTAAAGCTTTCCGGGTAGGAAACCGTTACGTCCATAATATTACCCTCTGCATCTTTCACGGCAGTCAACACCGGGTTTACCATAGCGTTGAATGGCGCGATATTGAACTTCGCTGCACGATCGATGACTTGCTTGCGCAGCGCTTGGTCCACCTTTTTACCGTAATTATCCGCCAACGCCGCAGCAGCATTGAAATCTCCCTCGCTGGTAATACGCTGTACCTCCTTGAGTAATTCGCCAATATTGGCGCGCATTTTATCGTAATCGGCAATGTCGATGAATGTTTTTCCATCTTTATTGATAACAGCGATACTTCCGTCTGCTTTTCCCTTTTCAATCAACCAATTGCTAATCCAGGCACGGTTGCGCATGTGCGCCTCTTCCAGGTCCTTGCCCTCAGCAACGCGTCGCAGCTGCACTAGAACACCATTGCGCAGGTACGAATCGTATTCAGCCTTACCCACTTCCAGACTTGGCATTAAGCCCCACTCCACCAACTTCGGATCCATCACAAAGTAAAGCGCTACCAAATCTGCACGACCTTCTTCAATAGTACTCGCGTAGTTCTTCAGTGTTTCGCGCGGTTGCCCTACACCGTCGTTGATTTTGCCGCTGGCGTGACCGATAACCTCGTGCATTGCAGTGTGCAGCTTACCGGCAATTCCGCCGTATTCCTTAGCCAAACGAATCTCTTCTTCGTCATGTGCGAATTCAGTCAACAAGCTGGCGCCACTGGCCTTTTCATACGACTCTTCGATGTTGCCAAGGCTGACACTCTTGCTGCCATATTTAGCACGAATCCAATTCGCATTCGGCAGGTTCACACCGATAGGAGTTTGTGGAGAGGCGTCGCCAGCCTCCCCTGCTACATTAACGATGTTGTAGGTAATTCCGACTACTTTTTCCTTCTTGTGTTCTGCAGCAGTTGAACTATTGCTTTCGAACCATTGCGCATTATCCATCATCACTTTCATGCGCTGTGAGGCCTCAAAATCCTTGATTTCGACAATGCTCTCATAGCTTCCGCGCATCCCCAGTGGGTCATTATAGGTTTCAACAAATCCCTGGATGAAATCAATGTCGCCCTCTGTGGCTTGCGTCCAGGTAATGTTGAAGTTCGCCCAGCGCATCAAGTCACCTGATTTATAATATTCGCGCAGCAAACGCAATGAGGCCGCCTGCTTGTCATTCTCAGCCACCTTTTCTGCCTTTTCCAACCAGAAAACTACTTGTTCCAAGGCCTCAGTGTACAAACCTCCTACTTTCCATGGCTTCTCCACCAACACACCGTTTTCCTTCACCAGCTTGCTGTTGAGGCCGTATTCAAAAGGCGTACGGTTGTTTGGATTGCGCATTTTCGCATAGAAATCCTCTACTTCCTGCGTGGTAACGCCCTCGTAGAAGTTGACTGCACTCGTAGCAATCAAATCTTTGCTGACATCGCTCTCTACCTTCATCGCCATGAATTCTTTGTCAAACATGGCCTTCAACACATCATCAGCGACTTCTGTACCAGTTGCATCGCAGACATCCTCAAAATAATCCTGTGAAAATCCGGGCATGTTCTTCGTGCTGTTGTAATGGTGGTGAATTCCCGTGTGGGCCCACAGCTGCTTGAGGTAAATTTCCAGTTGCTTCCAGTCTGCGGTGGTTTTGTCCCCCTGATAGTTCGTGTAAACCTTCTCCAAAGCATGGCGAATAGGCAGATTGTATTTGCAGTTTTGGTCGAACATGATGTCACGTCCGGCCAGACCGGCTTCATAGAGATAATACACGAGTTCCTTCTGCTTGGCACTCAAGCTATCCCACTGCGGAATATAATAATGGAGTACGCGGGTATCGGCAAACTGCTCGCTCTGATAAAGCTTGCCATCATCGCCGACAATGCGCTGTACGACGGTGTCGGCCTTAGCCGCAGTTGCCGGTGTCTCCGTTTTGGGCTGATTGCCGCACGAAGCCAAGAACAAGGCCGAGATTCCGACCGAAAAAATCACTTTAAAATTCATGGTTTCAAAAATTTATGGATGCGAATCTAATTCAGATTGCGTGCATTTGACTACTTGTAAAAATTTCGGTTGAAAGCACTGAACTCATCCCCTTTCAACACCAATCTCCGCCATACGCCGCGCAGAAAGCCAAGACCATAACTGAACAGCTGTATAAAGCTTGAAACAACCGAAAGTAGGCCGATAGCCAAACTTTTGGTGCGCACAGATGCGTCAAGCGCAACGAGCAGCATCCAAAGTGCCAGCCCGGTGCCTAATCGATAATCGATAAATAGCGCAGCAGTTAAACTCAGCAACACGAAGACCACAAAAGCCGAAGGCAAAAAATGCACTAGCTTCAATGTTTGCGGGTGGCGTTTATACAAATTGATGCGGGCTATTCCACTGTTGTGAACTTGCTTGAAAAACTGGCGGAAGGTGGCTCTGCGCTTATGATACACGTAGGCATCTTTAATTAAAGCAGTCCGAAACCCGCCCTCCATGATGCGGATGCTCATATCGATGTCCTCGCCAAAGCGCATCGTGGAAAAACCGCTTGTTTTGCGAAGCACTTCGCGTGTAATGCCCATGTTAAAGCTGCGCGGATGAAACTTCTCCATTCGTTCCGCGCCACCGCGAATGCCGCCTGTGGTCAGCATCGATGTCATACTGTAGTTGATTGCCTTCTGGATAAGCGTAAAGCTCTCGTGAGCGCGATCCGGACCGCCAAAGGCATCGATTTCATGCTCGTTGACAAAGCGTTTCACTGTTGACACGTAATGAGCCGGTATAATGCAATCAGAATCGAGAAAGACAATCCATTCGCCGGCCGCACGTTCCGCCCCGTAATTGCGGCTCTGCCCGGGTCCGGAATTCGGCTTGGCGAAGTAGGCTATTCGCAGTTGCTGCGCATACTCCTGCACTATCGCCTCGCAAGGAATGGCAGAGCCATCTTCGACAATCACTACTTCAAAGTCGGAGTCATCTTGCAAGCAGAGACTTTGCAGCAGCTCACGGACTTCATCCGGGCGATTGTAAACGGGAACGACCAAGGACAGCGTTGGCATGGGGCGAATATAGCATAAGCAAGTGGCGCGGCTCCAACGTAAATTGCGCCCGATTTCAACGACGATGTTAATCGACACCCACTCGCACCTGTATTTACCACAGTTTGACGACGACCGCCAGGCCATGCTCGAGCGAGCGAAGTCGGCGGGCGTGGAAAAAATCCTTTTGCCCAACATCGATAGTGATAGCATCGGACCAATGCTGGCGTTGTGTCAATCCCACCCGGATCTGTGTATTCCGATGATGGGCTTGCATCCCTGTGATGTGAAGGAAAACTTCCGTGAGGTATTGGTTGAAATGCGTGCACATTTCAACACCGGTAACTACATCGCTGTGGGTGAAATCGGCATCGACCTCTATTGGGATAAAACAACATTGGCTCAGCAAATAGAAGCCTTTGAAATACAGATTGGCTGGGCAAAAGAATTGGCGCTTCCCATTGTCATTCATGCGCGTGAGGCTTTTGATGAAATATTTGCGGTCGTAGATCGTCTGCATGATGAGCACCTGAAAGGCGTGTTTCACTGTTTTACAGGCACTGCCGACCAAGCCCGAAAGATCATGGAATACGGCAATTTCTACATGGGCATTGGCGGTGTATTGAGCTATGAAAAAAGTGGTCTGGATGCCGTTGTCAAGGACATTCCACTGCACTACCTGATGCTGGAAACGGACTCCCCTTTCCTCGCCCCTAAGCCCTATCGCGGCAAGCGTAATGAAAGCGCTTATGTAAAATTTGTGGCCGAAAAACTGGCTGATATCAAGGGTATTTCATTGAAGGAAGTTGCACGAGCAACATCCGACAATGCCGACACTCTTTTCGGCTGGCGGAATTTTCAAACATCAACCAATCCCTGATTGACTCATATTTGAACTATGGAATCATCGCAAAAGATTTTGCTGATTTATACAGGCGGAACCATCGGCATGATGGAGGATCCCGACACGGGAAGCCTTGTGCCCTTTGACTTTGCGCAATTGCGAAACCATGTCCCTGAACTGCGGCGCTTCGATTGCCACATCGATGTCGTTTCATTTGATGAGCCTATTGATTCTTCGGATGTGAATATCGCATCTTGGCAGCGCATGGCTCAATTGGTTGAGGTCAACTATAGCCACTACGACGGATTCGTGATTCTTCACGGCACCGACACCATGGCCTTTAGTGCATCTGCCATGAGCTTCATGCTGCAAAACGTGGCAAAGCCGGTCATTTTTACGGGATCTCAACTGCCTATTGGGCAAATTCGTACCGACGGCAAGGAAAATCTAATCACCGCGATTGAAATTGCCGCTGCCACTGAACACGGGAAGCCGGTTGTTCAGGAGGTATGCGTTGTTTTTCAATCCAAATTGTTTCGCGGCAATCGCACACACAAATACAGCACTGAAACGTTTGACGCTTTCGAAAGCGCCAACCTTGCACCACTGGCCGAGATTGGCATTCACATCCACTACCGACATGACCTCTTGCTGCGTCCACAAGGAGCATTCACGGTTCGTAAAGCCTTTGACGACCGCGTTGGGATTCTGAAAATTTTCCCGGGCATGTCGCGCACCATGGTGGAAGGCATGCTTTCCATCAGCGGTATGCGGGCCTTTGTGCTGGAGTCCTTTGGTGCCGGCAACGGCCCCACAGACGACTGGTTTCTGGCATCACTGCGCAAGGCCACATCGCAAGGGATTATTATATTAAACGTCACACAATGCAACAAAGGCATCGTTGAACAAGGACTTTATGAGACTAGCAGTTCTTTCCAAGACATTGGCATCATCAGCGGTGGTGATATGACAACGGAAGCGGCACTGGTGAAACTCATGTACTTGCTCGGAAACAACTACAGCGCAGCAGACATGAAACGAATACTTATGGAGTCGATAAGCGGAGAGAGGAGTAGTGAATAGTGAATAGTGAATAGTGAATGGTGAATTGTGAATGGTTCCTATTCACTATTTACTATTCACTGGTTACTAGTCACCAACAAACAATGACCGATGACTAAAATTCTCATCATACGCTTCAGTTCGATTGGCGACATAGTCCTGATCACACCGCTGTTGCGTGCGATCAAAGAGCAGATGAAGTCGGAGGTTGAGATTCACGTATTAACCAAGAAGAGCTTTGCAGGTGTGCTGGAAGCCAATCCGCATGTAGCCCGCATACACACGATAGAAGATAACGTAAATGCAGTCATACCGCAATTGCGCGCAGAGCACTTTGACCGCATCATCGATCTGCACAGCAACCTGCGTTCTGCTCAAGTGAAGCGCGCTTTAGGCGTTCCATCAACTTCGCTGCATAAATATAATATTCAAAAATGGTTCTGGGTCAATTTCGGCATTAACAAAATGCCGAATAATCACATTGTCGATCGCTACTTCGAGACGCTCCAACCTCTTCACATCACTGCCGACGGCAAAGGAACCGAATATTATATTCCAGCAAACAAGGGCATCTCGGAACAAGGGTTGCCTGAAATCATGCAACGACCATTCATCGCCTTCGCCATAGGCGCGGCCCATGAAGGTAAACGAATGAGTCCGCAGCATTTGAGAGAAGTTTGTCAAGCGATTCGACAGCCGTTAGTTTTGATTGGTGGCCCGGAGGACAAAGCAATGGGAGACGAAATAGTCAGCGCCTGCGGCAAGAACGTCTATAATAGTTGTGGTAGTTGGACCTTGCATCAGAGCGCTGATGCCGTGAGGCGGGCATCAATCGTCATTGCGGGTGATACCGGCATGATGCACATTGCTTCGGCATTTCGGAAAAAGATCATTTCGCTGTGGGGTTGCACTAAGCCTGGTCTAGGTATGTATCCTTACCTGCCGGATCCTGCGAGTATTATACTTGAACCTCTTGCAAGCGCATCATTCAAGCCGCTTGATTATCCCTGTTCTAAGTTAGGAAATAGATGCAAGCACGGCATGAACAACCGCTGCATCGACCATATCACGGCAGAGCAAATAACGAGTGCTATTGAAACGCTTTGGGCTCCACAAACAGCGCCTTCAGTTCAGTAGCCTCATCGGGCTTCATTTTTCCGGCAAGAATCAACTTCAACTGACGACGGCGCAAGGCACCATCATAGCGGCGTTTTTCTTCTTCCGTTTCGGGAACCAATTCAGGAACAGGTATTGCGCTGCCGATTTGATCCACGGCTACAAACGTGTAATTCGCTTCGTTGCATTTCTTGCGCTCACCCGTTTGCGCATGCTCAACGAAAACCTCCATATACACTTCCATGGATGAGTTGAATGAACGGGAAACCTTCGCTTCAATCGTCACGATATCACCTAGCTTGATGGGGTGTTGAAACGACACGTTATTCACCGCGGCGGTCACTACAATTCTGCGACAGTGGCGATGCGCCGATATGGCCGAGATAACGTCCATCCAATTCAGCAATTGTCCACCCATGAGGTTGCCCAGTGTATTGGTATTTTCAGGTAAAACCAAGTGAGTAGCCGTAGCCAGCGTTTCGCGAGCGAAGATTTTATCTTTGTTCATGCGGCGAAGGTAAGGGATAAGGGGTGTGGGGTGAGGGGTAATGGATTAGATTCGGCCTTTGTAAAACATAGATTCTCCAATGACAAATAAACGCTTACTTACTCTGCTCTTCATTCTAGCATTTGCTGCATGTAAAGAATCCTCAAAGGAGACTTCGAAGGCGGAAAATATCCTTACCTCCTACTTCACTTACGCCGACTCTGTTGAAGCCGGTGGTGTACGCATGATACCCATTGAAACCCCGGTCGGAACATTCAACGTATGGACCAAGCGTTTTGGCAACAATCCGCGCATCAAGGTATTACTCCTGCACGGCGGTCCTGCAATGACGCATGAGTACATGGAGTGTTTTGAAACTTTTTTCCTGCGTGAAGGATTTGAGTTTTACGAGTACGATCAGTTGGGTTCTTATTACAGCGATCAGCCGACCGACAGCAGCTTGTGGACTACCGAGCGCTTTGTGGAGGAAGTCGAACAAGTGCGCCGCGCAATTGGTGCAGACAGCACAAACTTTTATGTGCTGGGTAATTCTTGGGGTGGAATCCTAGCTATGGAATACGCATTGAAATATCAGCAACATCTCAAAGGACTCATCGTAGCCAACATGGTGGCGAGTGCTCCTGAATATGGTAAATACGCTGATGAGGTATTGGCCAAGCAAATGGATCCTGCAGTGCTGGCAGAGATACGTGCAATCGAAGCCAAGCAAGACTTTGCCAATCCGCGCTTCATGGAGCTATTACAAGAGCATTATTATAATCATCACATCTGCCGCTTGAATCCATGGCCTGAGCCCTGCACGCGCTCGTTCAAGCACGGCAACAACTCCATCTACACTCTCATGCAAGGTCCGAGTGAGTTCGGCATCAGCGGTAGGCTTGCTTCGTGGGACATCAAAGCACGCCTGAAAGAAATCAAAACGCCAACTCTGATGATTGGTGCGAAACACGACACCATGGACCCCGCGGCAATGGAGGAGCAAAGCAAAATGGTGCCGCACGGGCGATTCTTATACTGTCCCAACGGAAGTCACTTATCGATGTGGGATGACCAGCAAGTGTTTATGGGTGGGGTGATTCGGTTTATAAATGATGTGGATGGCGCCACCTTTAACTAGTCTCAAATCCTAGCGCCGATGAAGCAACACTTCTATTCACCGCATGCCAGGGCGCTGAATGGTGAACTGGAGCAGCATATTTCAAGAGAAACCTTGCGCGGGCTTCACTATAAACTTCCCATTCGTCATGCGCTGCTCGCGCTGCGTCAATTCGGCTTGCTCGTAGTCTGTTTAATCGGAACGCTTTGGTTTGATGCATGGTGGGCTTGGTTGCCGCTTGCTGTGTTGCAAGGACTAACCATTTTCAACTTCACGGTATTGCTGCACGAAGTTTTGCATCGCGCTGTTTTCAATGATCATCACCCGCGTATCGAACGATTGTTGGCGCTGCTCTATGCTATTCCCTCCGGTATTTCGCCAACACAATTCACGCGCTGGCATCTGGATCATCATGCCGAACTGGGGTCCATGGATGACCCGAAGCGGCATCACCTTTCACCCAAACAAAACAAGCGGTTTGTGAAATTGTTATATGCCACTCCCTGGCTGTTTGTTATATACTTCCGTGCTGCAGCCAAAGAAAGCGCAACCTATCCCGCAGCAATTCAACAGAAGATCCGTCGCGAGCGATTGCTAACCATCGGAGCACATCTGCTCACCATAAGTGCACTGCTCTTCGCCTATGACGTCACCATGTTCATCAAGGCTTATTTGATTCCCGTGTTCTTCATCTTCCCGCCGGCGTTCGCACTCAATCGTTTGGGACAACACTACGCCATCAACCCTGCTGACCCTGCGCAGTGGAGTACGCTGATGGTTTCACATCCCATTTGGAATTGGATATTTCTTTATTCTAATCTTCATCTGGAACATCACTACTTCCCCGGAGTTCCGTGTTACCATCTTCCGCAGTTGCAACGGGAGCTTAGCGGATTTTATGCCTCAAAGAAAATGAAGCCGATGACCTATGGTAAGCTCGTTCGCGGCTGGATACTGCACAATCAAGCGCCTCATTCCAAGTGGGCGGTTGGTTAGTTGCCTGTCCAAGTTCAGCCGATAAAAAAATTAGTCGATGACAAGCATCGTTCTATCTTCGTAAAAACAGTCAGTCATGAAATTCTTAAAATACCTGCTATACGGTTTATTGACCATTGTAATTCTCTTGCTTGGTACAGGGTTATTTCTATCCAAAGCGTACACTGTTTCCCGCACTGTCACCATCAACCGTGTGAAGACTGAAGTATATGATTACGCTCGCATGCTGAAGAACCAACATGATTACAGTGTGTGGTGGAAGATGGATCCCAATCAGGTAACTACGTATACCGGCGAGGACGGCGCCGTGGGTTTCATTGCTGCCTGGAAGAGCGAACTCGATTCGGTGGGGTCGGGCGAAGAAGAAATTGTGGCCATGCAGGAAGGCGAGCGTATTGAATTCGCCTTGCGTTTCTTGGAGCCCTTTGAGTCGCAAGCAAAAAGCGCGATGCTCTTCAGCGCTCCCGATAGCGCAACGACTCAACTTACCTGGACATTCGACGGCAATATGGCGTACCCTTTCAACGTCATGCAACTCTTCATCAGCATGGAAGACATGCTGGGTAACGACATACAAGAAGGTCTGCAAAACATGAAAGCCATTCTCGAGAAAGAAGGTGCTTCATCGAGCAAGCAAGGACTCCCGAACTGGCAATGGTCGGATGACGGATGGAGATGGACGCAGGCGAGGCCGAAAGGGGAAGGGTGTTGAGAAGGGAGCAGGGCGAGTGATCAATACACTATTTCACTAATCACAATTTCCTTTGATGTTTAAAATGTTTGTATCTATTTAGGCATCCCAACCTTTCTCAGTATAATTCATTCATCCACTGTGTATTCATATACTTTATAGAAGAGTGTGTCAGAAGTATTTGTTTGAAGGTCTAAAACTTTTATGAATTCATTAATCTTAAAAGTAATTACATATCCAAAATCGAGGTTTGTATCACCAGGAATAAAACATTCAATTTTTACGTGATCTCCATTATGAAGTTCATATGGCTCCAAGTAGAATCCGTCAGAATAACCAGGAGAGATATTCCAATAAAATCTTGGCTCACCGTCATTTACAGTTGTAATAAATCCACATCCCTGAAGAAATTGATTTCCGTATAAACTGATTCCTGGTGTTTGTGTTTCTTCAATTATAATTCTACCAAAAAGTGGAACTGGTGGAAAAGTATCGACTACTGTGGTATCTACGATAACTGTATCAACGACTATTGTATCTTCAAATAAAGAGTCTACAATAATACTATCTTGTGGATTGTCATCAGGTGGTGGTTCCGGAAGAAAGTCTTCTTGTTGACAAGAGGAAATAATGCTTAAGAATACTAGTACGAGAAAGTAATTGATTTTTTTCATTTTTTTTTAAAATTTAGTTGCGGAAATTGGAATCGAACCAAATGTCTTCAGCTTATGAGACTGACGAGGAAACCTGTTTCGCTCTGCAGCCCAAAGGCTTTTCGGTTCCGCCCGTTTTTTTTTGATTGGTTTCAATCCAATGCAGTTACGTGAAAATCTGACGTTTCTGCATAACAAAAATAGACAAGTTGTGTAATGACACAACTATAATTTGCAGAAGCAGAAGCAACAAACAAAGAATGGATAAAACCATCATGGCAAGATAGCCAACGCTAAAGTCAGCCCCTCCGGGGCTGTTTTGCACACGACACTGCTTTCGGCTATTGACAGTTGGCCCCTCCGGGGCCTTGGCAAGGGATATGAGTTATCGTTTCAAAAACAGACTGCCGTTTACAACTGCTGTTGTGAAGACTAACTGATGCTATCCTGCCAAAGCTGTTTTTAGTTCCCATGAGCAATAATTACCTATGTTTTTCAGGTAAACACATGCTATAATGCCAACCAAAAGGAAGAATACCGAATTAAGACAATACACCCTTCGCCCGGCCCCGGAGGGGCCAACTTTCAATAGCTAATTGGTACATTAGAAGGATAACAGCCCCGGAGGGGCTGACTTTACAAAAGCGAAATGCCGATTTTACCTTGACTCGCTTTATCACTGCAAATTATGCCAAACTCAGCCTCTGCCTTATCCTCGCTTACGACATGACAAATAGCAAACTCATCATCACTTTACTCGCTTTCTGGCAACCCGCAGCAGTGCGTCGCTAACCGGACTTTAGCGCACTTCGTCCCTCGTAAATCGCCCTTCGCCCTTCTCAACGGTGTCCTTCGCTCGCGGCCCCCACTCATTATTCGTCCAACGACAAACAGGCTTTCCGTCGCGTACTAGCACATAGGCCGGGAAATGGCCGTCGGCATGCGTGGCCATCACATCCATATCGGTAGCCATCACGACATCAAACACACCCGCAGCTTCCTCCTCATAGGGCTTGAGCCATACACTGTCTGCCGTGCACACCACCATGCGCATACGCAAGTCGGGATTGCGTTCATGCAATGCTTTGAGTTCAGTTACTGCACGCTTGCAGTAAGGACAATCGGCAATAGCAATCAACACCAAATCGGTGTTTTGATAATCAGCAGTGGCCTTCATGTTCGACATGTCCGCCGATAGATCCCACAACATATCCTCGTAAATCGGATGCTGCGCAAAACCGATGACAAACGGAACAACGGTGGTTAAAACCGCAACAACGTATTTCTTCCATCGCGCATTCCACTCCACTTCACAAGTTAGCGTCCATGTCAATCTAAACCCCAACACCACAAGCAGGATGTAGTACGTCCATTCACTCAGCGTCCAACTAAACCCTTTACCGAGTAAAAAGCCACGGACGTTGCCATAGCTCGACGGCAGAAGCAGAAAAACAACGAGTACTGCAATTAAGGCAAGTCTTACTTTCTTCATAAAGCAAAAAAAAGAAATCCATCTCGAAATGAGATGGATTTCCTATTCTTTTCGAATTCAATATTACTTGAGTTCGCAGCTTCCGCCCAACAAAGCAGCAGCAGTGCTAGAAGCATCACAAGCTTCTTCAGCGTCAGCCTTCTTTGCATCTGGAATTACGGTGTCAGTTGTCTGACCCAATACGGTGCAAGAACAAGTGTAGTCTTTCTTGCATGAAGCCAATGCGATTGCGCATACAGCCAACATCATGTAAACTTTTTTCATAGAAAATGTGATTTGAATTTAGCCCTACTCGTATCGCTTTTCGGATGCGCGGTTTGACAGTTATTGTCAGACGGGGCGAAAATAAGCGAGTGCTGCGCAAATCCAAAAATGGATCTCCCCCAAAATCACCCCTACTCTTGAAGATTTAACACGCACAACACCTTTACTTTTGAGCACATGGAATACTACACCATCATCAAATCCCTGCACATCATTTTTGTGGTCACCTGGTTTGCCGGATTGTTCTACATGTTTCGCTTGTTCGTGTATCACGCCGAGGCAGCGCGCACCGAAGAACCGCGTCGCAGCATTCTCCTGGAACAGTACCGCATCATGGAGCGCCGCTTGTGGTATGCTATTACCTGGCCATCGTGCATTCTCACCCTCATTTTTGGAACGTGGTTATTGGTGCTCAACAGTGCCTTTCTCACTGAACCCTGGATGCACATCAAGCTCACCTTTGTAGCCGGACTGCTCGTCTACCAACTCTATGGACAACGCGTACTCAAAGGCATCCACGAACATCCGTTACGCTACTCCTCCATCGGCATGCGCATGATGAACGAAGTACCAACAGTCATTCTCATTGCCGTTGTGTTTCTCGTAGTTATGAAAAGTAGTTTCTCCTGGATTTGGGGAACAGCAGGAATCCTCGGCACGGGCGTGCTGTTGATGGTGGTGGTGAGGATGTTAAGGGCGAAGAACTAAGGGCGAAGGGCGAAGGAAAAAATCCTTCATCCTTCGCCCTTTGCCCTTCGCCCTTCCTCCTTCTATCCATTCAACATCACCGGCATGACCAGCATCAGAATATCCTCACCGGCGTTGTCGCTTTCGACTTGCGTGATGATACCTGCGCGGTTGGGTGCGCTCATGGCGATGTTGACGTTTTCTGAATCGAGGTTGGTAAGCATTTCATTGAGGAAACGCGAGTTGAATCCGATCTCCATATCATCACCAGCATAAGAGCAAGTCAAACGCTCTTGTGCTTCGTTGGCGAAATCCAAATCTTCTGCTGAAATATTCAATTCGCTTCCGCCCACTTTCAAACGCACCTGGTGTGTTGTCTTGTTTGCGAAAATCGATACACGCTTGATGGAACTTTGCAGATCCAAACGATCGATGGTGAGCTTGAATGGATTCTCTTTCGGAATAACCGCTTCATAGTTCGGGAACTTACCTTCAATCAGGCGGCACATGAGTACAACACTATCCAACGTGAAGAGCGCGTTGTTTTCAGTGTACTCAATCTTCACATCCGACTTGAAAGAACCCAAGGCACCTTTCAACAGGTTGAGTGGTTTGCGCGGAACAACAAACGATGCAGGTGATCCACCGCCAACATCGGTTCGCGTGTAACGTACCAGTTTGTGTGCGTCAGTTGCCACAAAGCGAACTTCATTTTCATGAATCTCGAAAAACACTCCGCTCATTACCGGACGCATATCATCATTACCGGCAGCGAAAAGAGTTTTGTTGATGGCACGTGAAAGTGCTTCACCTGAAATGGTCAACGCCTTGGCGCCGGACAATGCAGGTGTCTTCGGGAAATCCTCTCCGTTTGCACCGGTGAGTTTGTACTTACCATAGTCGCTGGAAATCTCGATACCGAGTGTTTTCTTATCGATGGTAAACGTGAGGGGTTGTTCCGGAAGGCTCTTCAAAATCTCCAACAAGATTTTAGCAGGAATCGCAATTAGACCTTCCTCTTTGGCTTCTATCGCCATTTGTGTGCTCATGGCTGTTTCCAAATCACTGGCTGAAATGGTCAACGCCTTGTTCTTGATTTCAAACAAAAAATTGTCGAGAATCGGAAGCGTGTTGCTGCTGTTGAGCACACCGCTGAGCTGTTGTAACTGCTTCAATAACGCAGTGCTGGTAACAATGAATTTCATGTTGGATTTTTCTATTACGCCGTCAAAGATATACGGCGCGGGGGTGCGGCGTGGCGAACGAAAGTGCAGGTTATTAACAAGGGCGAGGGGCGAAGTACGAAGGGCGAAGGAAAAACTCCTTCAACCTTCGCACTTCGCCCCTCGCCCTTCGTCCTTCGCCCTTCTTAAGCAATCGACAGCTTCTTCTCCAAATCATCCAAGTACTTGCGGAAGTGCTTGTCTGTTTCCTGGAGGTTGTTGACTGTGCGACAAGCGTGAAGCACGGTTGCGTGGTCTTTGCCACCGCAGTGTGCGCCGATGCTTGCAAGGCTGCTCTTGGTCATCTTCTTGGCGAAATACATCGCAATCTGACGGGCCTGAACGATTTCGCGTTTGCGGGTCTTGCTCTTGAGCAATTCGATAGGCAAATCGAAGTAATCGCACACCACTTTCTGGATGTAATCGATGCTCACTTCGCGTGCTGTGTTCTTCACGAACTTATCGATCATTTGCTTGGCAAGATCCAGCGTGATGGCTTTCTTGTTGAGTGATGATTGTGCAATCAAAGAGATGAGCGCACCTTCGAGTTCACGCACGTTGGACGTGATGGAATAACCGAGGTATTCAACCACTTCATCCGGAAGCTCGATACCATCAGCATACATCTTCTTCTTCAGAATAGCGATGCGTGTTTCGAGTGATGGCACTTGCAAATCTGCACTCAAGCCCCACTTGAAGCGGCTCAACAGACGTTGCTCCATGCCTTGCATTTCAACCGGTGGTTTATCACTGGTGATGATAATTTGCTTACCGGTTTGGTGCAGGTGATTGAAGATGTGGAAGAACACGTCTTGTGTCTTTTCCTTACCACTGAAGAATTGAACGTCGTCGATAATCAACACATCAATCATTTGATAGAAGTGTGTGAAATCGTTGACCGTATTGTTTTTCACCGCATCAATGAATTGGTGCGTGAATTTTTCGCTGCTAACGTAGAGGACTGTTTTGTCTTCGTACTTGTTTTTGATCTCGATACCGATCGCGTGTGCCAAGTGTGTTTTACCCAAACCAACACCACCGTAAATCAACAATGGATTGAAGGCTGTTCCACCGGGCTTATTAGCCACAGCAAAACCTGCACTGCGGGCCAAGCGATTTGAATCACCTTCTACGAAATTGTCGAAGGAATAATTCGGATTCAAATTCGAATCCACTTGCATCTTGCGCAATCCGGGAATGATGAACGGATTCTTGATGGGAGATTCACCCATATCCAGCGGCATGCTTACCACTGCATTCTTCACAGCTTTGCGATTGCTTGTCGGAACTTTTATGGTATAAGGACTTGCGTTACTGTTATTCTCCATGATGATGGAGTATTCCAATCTTCCTTCAGCCCCCAGTTCCTTGCGAATGATTTTCTTCAACAACGTCACGTAATGCTCTTCCAGCCATTCATAAAAAAACTGAGAAGGTACTTGAATAGTGAGAATGTTATCTTCAAGACGAACAGGCTTTATCGGTTCAAACCAGGTTTTGTATCCTTGAGGGCTTACGTTGTCCTTGATAATTTCAAGACAGTTCTTCCAAACCTGATTATGGTCTTTCTTCATGTAGGTGAGTAGTTCTAATTGGTTAACTAAAATTCCGACGCATTCATCATTCGCACGAATCAATCTCTTTCTTTGAATGCGTGGCAAATGAATAATGAAAAAAGTGAAAAAAAAAAGTTATTTGGTCTTGACTTCAAAAAAAGTTTGACTAGAAAAGAAAATCTTTGCAAACGCTTGCAGAATCACTGTTTTTCACAGGTTCGCAAGTTCAAGTTGAAGCCAAAAGCGCTAAAACACTTAATTCCATAAGTTTAATCCAAATCTACAAAAAGCATCCACCCCTTTATCCACGGGTGTTTGCTGCTGAACATGAAAAGAGACACCGCGGCAAATTTCCATGAAACTATCGAACAGATTCCGACAAGTGTTCGAAACATGAGTGAGTTTTGTCAACTTCGTGTTATGATTCAACACACCATCGAACTGCGCATTCGCTACGGAGAAACCGATCGTATGGGCTATGCCTACTACGGAAATTACGCTACCTACTTTGAAGTTGCGCGTGTTGAAACGCTGCGCAGTGTGGGCATTACCTACAAGCAACTCGAAGATGAAGGTGTTTTGTTGCCCGTGGTGAATTTCAATGTGCACTATCACGCACCTGCGCATTACGATGACCTCATTCAGATTGAAACCATCATCGATGAATTACCGCGTGTTCGATTTCCGTTTAAGTACCGCACCTTTTGCAATGGCAAACTGTTGAACGAAGCCAGCACTGAGTTGGTATTTGTGGATGAATCAACCGGTAAACCAATGCGATGTCCGACACACATCCTCGAATTGTTGAGGTCCCATTTCTAAAGCACTACTGCGCAATCAGTGCGCCTGTTCCTTCCACGTCGCGATCGATGAATTGCGGATTACCGGAGTAAAAAATGTTACCCGAAAATTGCAGATACGCAAACAGATAATTGGAACTGCGTACGTATACATTGTTCAGCGATGAATTGTTGACGAACGCGTAGTTCGCATTCAACGTTGACGCATTCACTATTCCGAGTCCCTGGCTGAATAGATAAACCACATCGGAGTTTCCGGTCACATACGTATCGCTCACGCCCGTATGCGAGGCCACATTCACTGTATCCACTTGCACATCGAACGTTTGCACACCTGCAGCGCTTCGATTATCAATGGAAAATTTTTTACCTGTGATTTGATTCACCGAGCGCATATCACCTGTCGAATAATTCTGAATGTCCGCAAAATCCGGTGCACAAATGCGCACGGTGATTTTGTTTTTATACGAGCGCACAAAGTTGCAGCTATTACCATTGTCAACAGTCAATTTCACACCTTCAACAGCAGTGTTGATTTCGGGAATCAGGTTAGCGGGAGCTGTAACCTCCACTCCGAAATAAGCAGTATCACACAACTCGTATTGGATGTAATCATTGAGTTCAATCGAGGTGAATTCATCCAAAGCACGCCGCACCGTTTTCATTTCTCCGGCCGCTTGAATGCAATCGGGCGCCTGCTCGCGATTGCAGCCTATGAGGGCAATGCAAAGCATCCACAATTGCATGCATGATATGTTCGGCGCATTCCTCATCTTGTTAAGATATAACCAATACCCAACTCGCCATAATCGGCTTTCGCGAAATGGGTTTTCAGCGATAGCTGGGCATAAATATGCTTACCCACATCATAGCGCAAACCTACCCGATGATAGAGTGATCCATTCAATCGTCGGGAGTCTACAAGGTAATAGCCTTGCTGAATCTTCAATGCGAAACGATCGAAGAATAGACTGTATGAAAAGACTGCTCCCAATTGCATGACTTGCGAAGGCGATGGCCTTGCATCGGTGCGTTGTTGAATGAGCGGTCTCAAGGATGAATCATAAAATCCATCCAACCCCAAACCAAACGCACTCTTGTAGGACACTCTTCGCTCAGCCAGTGCCGAAACAACAAGCGCCACATATTTGCGGCCTGTGGGAGGAGGAATTTCCTTTAATCCGCTGACCACACCGCAACTCCACCGATACTTTTCCAATTGCGGTTGCGCAATCTCCTTCATGTAGGATACTCGACTATTTCCCATGACGTAGCTTGCAAAAATGCCAGCGTTATTCGTGCCCAAATTCGGCAACTGGAAAGCACCATTCGAAAGATGACTCAATCGAATACCTGCCCGCAACTCACCGTTTTGAAAGGACAAAATCCTCCCAGAATATTGAAGTGAAATCGCCACATTGAATTGCGACCCCAACACAGCAGCCTGGTGATTCGTTTCCAAATCCCAGTGCTTTGTGCTATAGCCCATGCCTAATCCCAATCCTATCCAATGACGATAACCGCGATTGGAAATACGGAAACCATCCACATACCGCTTCCTATTCAGTGGTAAATTGAGCAGATAAGAAGTGGAATACTGCTGTCCCAACTGATCAGGATTACCTGTATTCGTGAACGTCACATCCACGCCATGTTCAGGCCCATTGTAGGCATCATGCCAATATTTCGTTCCATTCACTAATCGCGTCGCATAAACGTGCATGCCATACGAATGTCCTTGAATCAAATGGGCAATCGACTTGTGGTGCGGAATCACAAAGCCCCCATGAGGCGACAGCGCGAGCGTCCATCGTAGCACACTATCGAGCTGCGCGCTGGCAGAGCAGGAAGTCAACAGCACAAAACAAAGGATTACAGTAATTCTCGCAAACATTTCAGCGACTAAGCTACATGGATTTCGTTAGCGATTTGCCGTCAGCGACAACACAATTTTACGCATGGCTTGGACGCTTGCATCCTTAGAATACCGCATTGCGAATACCTCTTTGGCGCGTTCCGCTTTCGCTTCAGCGGCAGCATAATCCTTTATCATATCGAGCATTGATTGCGCAAGTTCTTCCGCATTCTCCGGCGCAACCAGTTGACCAAACGCGCCATTGCCCAATAACTCCGGTGTGCCACTACTGTTGGTTCCAATAATCGGAACACCGCATGCCATGGCTTCAACGGTTACTGTTCCAAACGTCTCGCCTTTACTGCACAGGAGAAATGCATCGATGCTCTGATAAAAGAAAGCCACCTCTGTGGTGTAGGGATGAAGATGCACGCAGTGCTGTAATCCGGCAGTTTGTATTTGCTCGTGAATTCTTTGCGCGTATTCATTTCCTTCATTGCGCGTGGACTCACCCACCAGCAGTAAATGTGCCTTACAGCCTTGACGATGCAAGATGCTCAGCGCTTCAATGGCCGTGTGCTGCCCTTTGAGCGGATCGATTCTTCCCATCAACCCAAAAACAAATGCGTCAGCAGGCAAGTGATAATGATGGCGTGCTTGACTCTTCGTTGATGAAGCCTTCATCAATCGATCTGCATCCACGCCCAGTGGTACCACATGAATCTTTTCTGTGGGGAAATGGGTTGAGTCAACCACTTGCTGCTTGAGAAATTCAAGTGTGCTGACCCAGGCATCAATGGAGGAAAAACGAAGGGTATGAAAAACATCTTTTTTGGAAACGCCGAACTGCATGGCCTGTTGGTAAAGCAAACGAAAGCTACCGCGTGTGAAACGCTTCGCCCAGCCAAGAACATCCATGTCACGCGTATCGCGAAACCAACACACATCAACCTTTGCTTTGCGAAAAAAGCGCGCAACGCGCAATGCATTGATGAGATCGAAGTACTTCCCATTGCGTCGAATAATATGAGTTTCGATTCCCAAGCGTAATGCTTCACGGTGCAACGGTGTTTGATCAACACAGAACATGGAAACCGCAAATCCTTCTTCCTTCATCCATTCCGCATAACGCGCGGTATTCATTTCCAACCCTCCCCACGATGTTGAGCTGCAATAGAAAGCGATATGCACGGGAGAGTTCATTCGATATGACACTATTCGTTACACATCGCTCCATATTGTTCCAAAAAGAGTAACAAATCACTCACTCCAATAAAACCATTGACATCTAAATCCGCGGGGCAATCACAATTCAAACTAAACATGCATGAGCCATCATCCACTTGCGCTGAAGCGTCAAAATTGATTGCATTGGCATACGTGCACCCGCCAATTCCACCCATCACAATCCAATCAACGGCATTCGTCTGACGCGTGCACGTGCCATTCGACACACGCGCGTAGTAGTTACCCGCTTGTGTGGGCGTGTAAGCCTGCGATTGCGCGCCGGCAATAAGTTGACCATCGCGATACCACCAATAGGATGAACCTGCTTGTGCCTGCAGCGTGCCATTGCCCGGCGCAGAAAGTACAGGTTGAAACGGACAGCTGTCTTCGATTTTATAAATGACGTTGGATGTTTTCACCACATATACTTCACCTGCTGCATCCTCTCCGAAGGCAACAACGCTATTGCCGGCGGCAACGAGGTTGGTTGAAGTATATCCACCTGAGCCATCGGGCGTAAGTGAAAACACATCACCATCGCAAAAGTCCGAGTAGAAGTACAGCCCATTCAACGCCGGATATGCTTGTCCGCGATACACTACGCCACCGATAATGGAACAAAAGCCTTCATTGTGCGCGTGTACTTTCACCGGAAAATCATAACCGGATTGTGCGCCACAACCGGATGTGTTGTATGTGGCGTTACCTTCATAACAGCGCCAGCCCCAATTGGATCCGCCACCGGAATTCGCAGGCTCACGATTAATTTCCTCCCACAGGTTCTGCCCTACATCACCAATCCACATATCGCCATTGGCACGATCAAAACTGAATTTCCAGGGATTGCGCAAGCCCAGCGCCCAAATCTCAGGAAGTGTAGTCGATGAATTCTGAAAGGGATTATCAGTCGGAATGGTGTAGGGCAATTCATCCACATCGATGCGCAACATCTTACCGAGCAACGCTTGAGGATTTTGCGAACGAGCCTCCGGGTCGCCGGCGCTGCCGCCATCACCGGTTCCAATGTAGAGGTAACCATCAGGACCAAACGCAATATGTCCACCATTGTGATTGGAGTATGGCTGGACAATACTCAACACGGTTTGCGCCGATAGCGGATCAGCCACATTCGGATTTGAACTGACGCTGTAACGCGCTACCACGGTATTCCCGGCTGAGTTGGTATAATTCACGAAGAAGTAGCCGTTCTCTGAATAATTCGGATGAAAAGCCAACCCCAACAATCCGCGCTCGCCGCCTGTTGATGTCAGCGATGACAGATCGAGAAACTTACCAATGTATTGACCGGTGGTATCGATGATTTCGATATCGGATTGGTTCTGCTCAACGATAAACAAGCGGTGATCACCGCAATTGTAAATGCCGACAGGAACATTCGCTCCTGTATAAAATGTTTGCAGTGTGATGTCCGGCGGTGTGAGCTCCTGTGCAACCAACGTATTACTCAACAGAAGTATGAAGGCAATGATCAATCGATTCATATCCATGATTCAAGAATATACTAATTAGAATGGAGCCGGTTCACCGCCGTAGCCAAACGGTTCATCATCGTCATCCATTGTATTCAATTTGGATGACACGGTGATGGTTGTCGGTGGAGTCGATGCACCTGATGAGAAAGAGGTATTAGCTTTAAGATTGCTATTTTCTTTGTACTGCGAATTATCGTAATCGTAGCCTTCCAGGTTCGCAAACTTGGCGAGTCGACCAATGAAACGCAGTCGCACTTCCGCCAGCGCACCATTACGGTGTTTGGCCACGATGATAGTACCGGTGCCGGCTGTAGGATTGCCTTCGGCGTCAACGTCAATTTGATAGTATTCCGGACGATAGATGAAGGCAACGATGTCTGCATCCTGTTCAATCGCTCCCGATTCACGCAAGTCGGAAAGCAAGGGCTTCTTATCCCCGCCACGTGTCTCCACCTGACGCGAAAGCTGTGAGAGTGCAATGACCGGCACATCGAGTTCTTTTGCAATTCCTTTGATGCTTCGTGAGATGTTCGAAATCTCTTGTTCGCGGTTACCGCCTTTGGTTTCTCCGCCAACGGTCATCAGCTGCAAGTAGTCGATGATGACCATTTGAATCCCGTGCTGTGCTTTTAAGCGACGGCATTTCGCGCGCAATTCGAACACCGAAAGACCGGGAGTATCATCAATAAAAATCGGTGCCTCGGCGATGCGCGAAATGCGCTGGTGCAATTGATGGAACTCGTGGTCTTGCAACGTTCCCTTGCGCAGCTTCTCACTGTCAATTTCTGTTTCACTGGCAATCAGACGTTGAACCAGCTGCACGCTACTCATTTCAAGCGAAAAAATCGCCACGGGAATATTGAACTCAACGGCCATGTTGCGCGCCATGGAAAGCACGAACGCCGTTTTACCCATACCGGGACGAGCCGCAACCACAATCATATCCGAACGCTGCCAGCCGCTGGTCACGCGGTCGAGCTCGGTGAATCCCGAAGGCACACCACTCACGCCGGAAGAGTTCTTACGCGCATTCTCAATCTGGTCCATCGCTGTTTTGATCAGCGAGCTCATGCTGTCATAGTTCTTGCGGATGTTTCCTTCCGCTACCTGGTAGAGATTGTTCTCTGCCTTGTCCAGCAAGTCAAACACGTCGCTGGTTTCATCGTACGAATCCCGGATGATTTCATTGGAGATACGAATCAATTCGCGCTGAATAAACTTCTGCGCGATGATGCGCGCGTGTGTCTCGACGTTTGCTGTAGACGCCACGCGATTGGTCAACTGCGCAATGTAAAGCGGACCACCAATCACTTCGAGCTGCCCCATTTTGCGCAGCATCTGTGTTACCGTCAGAATATCGACGGGTTCACCCTTTTGAAAAAGCTGGATGATCGCCTCGTAAATTTTAGAGTTGGCCTCCTTGTAGAAGCTCGGCGGCTTGAGAATATCAATCACCGTATTCACCGCATTCTGCTCGAGCATCATTGCGCCGAGCACCGCTTCTTCAAGATCAGTGGCTTGAGGAGGCAGTTTGCCCATTTCAATGCCCATGGCTTGATTCATCGCATCGCGCACGCCCTGCATGCGTTCGCGGCGCTTTTGACGGTTATCTTGTTCGTTGTATGACATGTGGTGTGGTGATTAAAAAAACGGATGTCAAAGATGGCCCGAGGTCATCGCCGCGGCCGCATATTCTTCTGAACAATGGCCCCTTTTCTACTAACGACTCCATGTTGACATTTGTTAGGCTTTGGTCTTCAATAAATTTGGTCAAAAAAAGAGCCCGTTCGACAGCTTTCGAATGTAGTTTTCAACGATGTATTCACTTGACTCCAGATTTTCACTATACTGTCGCAGACCGCTGATTACGGCCGTTGTCTTGATTTTCTCCGTTGCCGTCCTTTCTTCCTGTCGCAAAGAACCACGCGACACGACACCACCGCGCATCAGCATTACCTCGCCGAACGTTAATGCCACGTTCTATTATCAGAACACCATCGAGATCGAGGCTGAAATCAGCGATGACCGCAATATTGAGCGCGTGCTGGTGGAAATCATCTCCCCATCGAATGTGCGCTTCTTGCAATCCACCGCATTCTATCCAAACACTTCTCAAACCAATGTGCGGTGGACCGCAGTGCACGACGATCTCTTTTTGGAATCGGGTACTTACCTAATCAAGATTACCGCCAACGACGGCGAAAACAAAGCCATTGGTTTTGGTGAAATCCAGCTGGTGGCGGCACCTCGCCTACTGGAGCGCGTATGCATTGTGAGTTCCGACAACACCTCCTCCACTATCGACACCTTGAATGGAACCATGCTTCAACCCTGGCTCAACTATGGGCATGCCTATCGATTTGGTGGCATCGATGCCCGCTCGAACTTGCTGGTAATCTCAGGTGAAAATCCCACATCGCTAAGCAGTTACATCTACCCTGAAATGACCACTGAAAGCAGTGTTCTGCCAAGCAGTGCAGCATCACTCACTGCATTTCATCACGATCGTCAAGGCCAAAAATTCTACTGGGGAGACATCAGCGGTAATCTCTTTGTAAGTGATCGCAATGGCAGCAGAGCATTTTCAAGCATCGGTTTTGGGTATCCTTTGAAGGTCATTTACACCTCTACAGAGCATGTCATTGCTGTGGCGCGCTCAACCGATAACAGCACCTCCTATTTGAATATCTATCCGAAAAGCAGCAGTTTCCCATCTCACAGCATGACGATAGATTGGGAAGTAACCGGCGCAGTCCCGCTGGCTAGCAATGAGGAACTCATCGTGCTGAGTGGTAACGAAAACGACACAGGACATTTTGCGTATTTCAATCTCAACACATCGGCCATCAATGAAAATTTCAGCTTTTACGATAACTCCGTTGTATCTGCACTCTACGCCGGTGAAGGAAATGATCTCTATGCCATTCAAGGCGCAGGAATCGTGCGTTACACGAACAACTTTTCAAGCTATTCAATCCAAACAAACAGTCACCCTTCGAAGCTTGTTTATGATGATTTGTTTCATACAGTTTGGACAGTGGAGAATGATGGCGTCCATCGCTACAATGATGCGCTAACGCAAGAGTTGCTTCATGTACCCATGAGCAATGCCGGCGACATTTGGTTGAAATACAACAAATGAAATTAGGGGTACAAATCGGCCTGCCAGATACCCCGGCCGAATGTTCCCGCCACGATTTTTTGCGTTGCGTAATTAATCGCGAGTGACTTCACAGGGACACCGGGCAACCCTTTGAGCAACTTCCACGCTTCTTCTTCGCGTGATTTGGTGTAGACACCCAGAGTACTTCCGATGTACAATCGTGCCTCTTGTCCGGCTTGTATAACCATTGACTCACAGTAGGCATCTGCCAATTCTCGTGTCTGATCTTGATAAGACCGTCCATCGTAATACCACAGTTTTCCATCGCGTTCTCTGCACGTATACAAAACCCAAAACTTTCGGGCATCCTGCGGATCAATGCACACTGAAGCAATCCATCCTTCCACAGGCACATGCGAGATTCTTTGCCAGCTTACCTGCGCAGCATCTTCTGCCAATAGGTTGTGGGTCACCCACAACTGCGGTTGCGCTGCATTGCCCTTCGACAACACATAGACATACATCGTATTGGGATGTTCGGGTGAAAGAAAGAACCGATAGGCATTGTAAGCGGTAGTATCCACTTTCTTGCAATCAAAAATCGCTTGCCAGGTTTCACCCAAATCGACAGATCGCATCAAGCGTTCACCTGAACAGTAGATGGTATTATGCTCCGTGGGGTGCATGCGAATCCAGGTGTGCCATTCCGACTTCGCATTCGGGCGTATAGATTCATCAAACGCGTGTCCGTCAAATGTGGCTTGCATTCCTCCATTTTGACTTGTAGTGAAAACAACATCACGGTTGGCGTGACTGATGACGGTTTCAAAGCCATCTCCCCATGAGGTATGTCGCCAGGTGTCGTCGCGCAGATAATTGCCGCCAACGTCATAACCTCCGTAAGCAATGCGCACATCCTTGCTTTGCGACACGGAAACCCCAAACACATTGGCTGCACCGATACCGTTGTCGCGCGGTTCCCAGGTAAGCCCTCCATCCCGACTCATGCTAACACCTCCATCATGTGTGGCCCACAAAGAAGATTCGTCGCAGGACCAAACAATGTGATGGACATCATCATGCATTTGATTTTTGGAAATCTTACCGAATGTTTTTCCACCGTCATAACTTAGGTTGACGGGTTGCACATTGGCACAAGCCATCCACAGCGGATTACGATCGCTCACGCAAAACGCTCTGCCACGCGTCGGAATGACGTTGGTGACTTCACCATCCATGGCGCGTATCAACTCCCACGACTTGCTGACTACATCATACAGATACAAGCGCGCCGAGCCTAGTTTGCTCGCCGTAGCCGATTCGCTGCAAGTAATCATGACATACAAAAAGCCCGGCATCGATTCGGCGTATTGCAACGTCATCCGATGAAAAGGGAATGCCGTTATCGCGGAAAGATCAGGCAAGCTTTGTTCTTCCCAAGTTGTACCGCCATTCCAGCTAATCTGCAACTGCTCCCCGCCTGCTGCGACAACCTCGCCGTTTCGAAATCCATGCATCCATTCGATGTCGTAATACTGCGATTGTGAAATACGCTTCCATTGAGGGACGCGCTTGGTACGACCAAACAACCAACCCAGTGGACCATAATCCGTGGAACGACGAAAGACATCTTCGCACACCCACAACCCCTTGGTAGAAGCCACAATCATGCGCTTGAAATCCGTTGGATGTGCAACAACTTCACCTATAAACGTTGCAGACTCCAGCAGATGAAATGGCAATGCGGTGGAAGGATCATCACCATTGATACACGTGTAGGATTTGCCTGCGTTGCGTGTGTACCAAAGTCCGTTGGTCGCTGTGAATTGATCGTCGCCATCACCCGTTGCAATGACCCACTCTCTTGGGTTAGCTTCATTGACGGTGATGGAAGAGACACCCGAAACAGGCAATGCATCCGTGCCACCCGATTTCCAATCAAGACCTTCGTTGGTTGTGTACCACAATCCTCCCGTGGGAGAACACGCCCACAATAACTTCGGCAACGTGCGATGGGTGTAGAGGTAATTAATACGACCCGTGCCATTGCCCCGCCGTCTGGCATAGGCGGGTACTCCTGTGCCTGAGGCATCGTCTTCTCGTGGCTGCGCATTGGGCCCTAGACATTCCCAGTGATAATGAATTCCGGCCTGCTGAGTTGTTGAGTTCGAGCGCGTGGCCATGAGTTGACGTTTGAACATGTTTTTTGCATCTTCATGTTCAATACCATCAACCTGCGCCTTCAGCGATGTTGCAAGAATCATCACTATAAAAAATGCACTGTACTGCTTCGTCATCATACCTCTACGAATGTACTTCAAGTTCAAAAAAAACGCCCCATATCGGGGCGTTTCATTTGCTTATTTCAATTTGAATTTCTTCTTCACGGCATCCAAGGCATTGAGTTCTTCCCAAGGGAACAATTTCACCTTCACCTTGATTTCATTCTTCTTGCCTTTGTTAAACACCTTGGTCACTTCCTTCGACTCGCGTCCCATGTGGCCATAAGAAGCAGTCTCGAGATAAATGGGGGTGCGCAGTTTGAAACGCTTTTCAATAGAATACGGACGCATGTTGAACTCATCCATTCCACGAACGATGCGCGCAATTTCACCGTCATTCATTTTAACTTTAGCGGTACCGTAGGTATTCACATACAACCCTACAGGCTCAGCTACACCAATAGCGTAGGCAACTTGAACGAGTGCTTCATCACAAACACCTGCGGCAACGAGATGCTTTGCGATGTGACGTGTAGCATAAGCCGCAGAGCGGTCCACTTTGGATGGATCTTTACCGCTGAATGCGCCGCCACCGTGTGCGCCTTTTCCACCATAGGTATCGACAATAATCTTACGACCGGTGAGACCTGTATCGCCGTGTGGACCACCAATCACAAACTTTCCGGTTGGATTGATGTGGTACTGGATTTTATCATTGAACAATGCCTGCACCCGCTTTGGCAATTTCTTCTTTACGCGAGGAATCAAGATATCGACCACATCCTGACGAATCTTCTTCAACATCGCCGCATCCTTATCGAAATCATCGTGCTGAGTTGAAATCACAATAGAATCAATACGCACAGGCTTATTATTATCATCATACTCGATGGTCACCTGGCTCTTAGCATCGGGACGCAGGTAAGGCATCACCTTTCCTTTGCCGGCTTGAAACTCACGGCGAATAGCAGACAACTCGCGCAACAGCGTGTGCGCCAATTCCAGCGGCAGTGGCATATAGTTATCGGTCTCACGTGAAGCGTAACCGAACATCATACCCTGATCACCGGCGCCTTGCTCTTCGGGCTTCTTGCGCTCAACACCTTGATTGATATCCGGAGATTGCTCATGAATCGCTGAGAGAATACCGCATGAATTCGCCTCAAACATGTATTCACTTTTGGTGTAACCGATTTGACGAATCACATCGCGGGCGATGTCTTGAACGTCGAGGTAAGCATTCGATTTCACCTCACCGGCAAGTACAACCTGTCCTGTTGTAACAAGGGTTTCACAGGCAACCTTCGAGGACGGATCCTGCGCAAGGAAGTTATCGATAAGTGCGTCTGAAATTTGATCGGCTACTTTGTCGGGATGTCCTTCCGACACCGATTCTGATGTAAATAGATACGGCATAATGGATTAGAATATGGCGTCAAAAATAACAGGGTTGAGCCAATTCAAAACGATAACGGAGATATTCTTCATAACTCCATTATCGTCAATCCTTCTGCGGGGTATTCCTAAAAACCAATATTCCGACAACCGCAGCCAGCAAGGTCAGCACACTGATCAGCCAAGCAGGCAGCAAGAAGGGTGAATCGAACACAAACTGCACCACCCCGGCTGTTTTCGGTGGGATAAGCACTCCCATCACTACTTCGTTGACCGGCTTTATTTCAAGCGAACCTTCATTTAACTGCGCCTTCCACAGATGGTGGTAATTGGTATTGAGCACAAGCCAACGCGATTGGTTAGAGGCATTATTGACCTGCACCGAATAGGCATTGAAATCCATCAGCGGACTTTCCAGACGGCAGGAGTCACCGATCGCGTCTAAGTTCATGGGTACACCGAAAATGCAGCCTGCGCTCACACTATCGGAAGCATCTGCGAATCGGGTTGGCACATAAAACAGCGGGTTGGCCAGCACCCAATTCAACTTGCCGCTTTCCTTAGCGCGATCGAAAGCCTTAAAGCGCATAGGGTTTTCTCCATCGGCAGATACGGTATGATTAAACGTGGAGACGTTGCGTTCCAATCCTTCTGTGCGCAGCAAGTCGCGCGATTCATCCAATTCGCTAAGCGCACGATTATTCAACCGCTGATCATGTTCGGGCAATTCATCCAATTGATGGAAGTAATTCTTTGTCTGCGTGTAATCGATGGCATGATGAATTGTTGTAGGCGCCGTCAGTTGCGTTTGGATGAAAAAATCCAACCCAACAACGACCAATAATGCGGTAAATGTCAAACGGCCTGTGGCTTTCGAAATCAACCAAAAACCCGACAACATCACGATGGCTATGGTTGATGCAATCACCAGCTGCGGATAAAAACCGGCTGCAGGGAATTCAAAGCGTACTGAAATTTCATGCAGGGAGCGTTTAACATCCTCCATGGAAGTGTTGAGTAAACCAACAGTAAGAGCAATCGCAGATAGAGCGAGAAGGGTTACCAGCATTTGCTTGATATACTTCAACAACAAATCGCCCTTCAGGTAACCACTCAGGGCATATCCGGAAAGCAACAACATACAAATAATCGAATACCCTCTAAAAAACGCCGGATGGCGAAACAACCCAAATCCGGGAAGGTGATAAACCCATTGATATATGCCGGAATAATCGCCGAGGGCAAGCAATATGCTCAGCGCAAAGCCAATGATCAACCCAACACGATAGCGCGATTGACCTACTTGGCTGAATAAGGCAATCACAAAAAACACAAGACCAATCAATCCAATGTAGGCATTCCGCAGCGAGAGATCTGTTACTTGAAACCAGCTGCCCGTCGACAGCGTTGCGTAGGGATACAAAAACGACAGATAATCTGCCGGCACAAACGGATTGATGATCATGTCGGCATAAGCCAGTTTTCCGGTCCGGTTGAAATAAGGGTAGAAATCAATAAATGCAATTAAGAAGGGCAAAAGGAGCAGCAATAAAACAGAGAAAGAAAGAATCAAGGAACGCACTACCCTCCCCAAATAGGAAATCTCAGAGCGGCGCTTCCATAACTGAACAATCGAAATGACCGGCAGGATGTAAATAAGTATAATGGTGAAAGCAGGTCCTGCCCCGGTAATGTTCATCATGACAAAAACGGCCAGCAACAAGCCATAGCGCCAATGCCCGTCCTCCAGTAATTTCAATAGACTCCACAGTATCCAAGGCAACCAGGCCATACCGATGAGAAATACCATGAGCTGCGTTGAACCCACCATAAATCCGGACAGGGCATAGCTCACTCCCAGCAGTGTCGCCGTGCGCTTGCATGCATGCAGATGATTGCTCAGCACATACATCCCCCACCCCGCAATAAGAAAGCATCCGACTACTTCAATGATTAGTGACGTAATATCATATTCACCCAACAGAAGTAGCAACCACATGACAGGATACCAGGCACCACTTTGCAAATCGGAATACCCCGGATAACCCAGACGTTGAAAGGGATTCCACAGCGGCATATGTCCTTCATGCACATATTGACTAATAAAATGGCGGTATGGCAAATACCCGCGCACACTATCCCACTTGGGAATGAACTGAAAAAAACTGAGTGTATACAACGCGCACATCACCACCAAAGCGATGATTAAGGGATATTGAATCCGTTCGAAGAGAGCTATGTAGCGGCGGAAATTCAACGACGTAGTGATAGGCTAAGGAAGTAAAAATTGACCGACGAATAAAAATAGACAGGGTTTAATTGTACCCATTGATTTGTTAAGTGACAGCTTGGTGTATATTCGCACCGCTTTATCAAGAAGGACGGAGGGATTAGGCCCGAAGATGTCCTGGCAACCCTGTAAAAGCTGGGTGCCAACTCCTCCCCACAGTTTGATGTGGGATAGATGAGGCAGCGACACGTTCGCATGCTATCCATCCAACTTCTTGTGCAGCACTCAAAATGGAATCCTTATGACGCTGCAATCCCTTGCGCAAAACAAAATCATCCTCCTGGACGGTGCTATGGGCACCATGATCCAGCGATACAAGCTCGAAGAAAATGACTTCCGAGGCACTCGCTTTGCCGACCACGCAGGTGACCTCAAGGGCAACAATGATTTGCTGTGCCTTACACGCCCGGACATTATCGAAGAAATCCATTATCAATACCTCGAAGCCGGAGCAGATCTTATTGAAACGAACACCTTCAATGCGCAAGTCATTTCTCTGGCGGATTACCATATGGAATCCCTGGCCTACGAGCTAAATGTCGAGGCCGCACGTTGCGCGAAGCGCGCCGTTGAGCGGTTTATGAAAGCACATCCGTCTGCAGGTCCGCGCTTTGTTGCCGGTGCAGTGGGTCCTACCAACCGAACAGCCTCGCTTTCTCCCGACGTGAACGACCCCGGCTTCAGAGCGGTGACATACGACCAACTCGTTGCAGCCTATAGCGAGCAAATCAATGGCCTGCTCGAGGGCGGCGTTGATGCCTTGCTCATTGAAACAATTTTTGATACGCTCAACGCAAAGGCCGCGCTCTACGCAGCCATGGAAGTAATGGAACAGCGCAACATTGAAGTACCCATCATGATCAGCGGCACCATCACCGACGCCAGCGGAAGAACGTTGAGTGGACAAACAGCAGAAGCATTTTTAATTTCAATGTCGCACGCACCGTTGTTCAGTATCGGCTTTAACTGTGCACTCGGTGCAGAGCAATTGGAGCAATATGTTGAAGTGCTTAGCAATCACGCATCTTTCTATGTGAGTGCTTATCCCAATGCCGGACTACCCAATGCGATGGGTCACTATGATCAGACGCCCGACCAAATGGCGGCGCTGGTTAAATCCTATTGCGAAAAAGGAATCGTCAATATTCTCGGAGGCTGCTGCGGCACCACACCGGATCATATCCGTGCGATTGCGCAAATCGCAGCGGCCTATAAACCACGTCAAGTCGAACAATTGATTGGATGAAGCAAGCAAGATGAGTAATCATACGTATAAACTAAGACTCTCCGGACTCGAGCCATTGTTGGCAACAGCCGAATCCAACTTCATCAATGTTGGAGAACGCTGCAATGTTACCGGTTCCAAAAAATTCCTGGAGCTCATTAAAAACAACCAGTTTGAAGAGGCCGTCGCTGTTGCCAAAGAACAAGTGGAAGGCGGTGCCCAAATTCTGGACGTTAACATGGATGAAGGCCTCATCGATGGCGTTCATGCCATGACGCGTTTTCTGAACTTGATTGCGTCAGAGCCTGACATCGCGCGCATTCCCGTCATGATTGATTCCAGTAAATGGGAAATCATTGAAGCAGGATTGAAGTGCATTCAAGGAAAAGGAGTCGTCAACTCCATTTCACTCAAAGAAGGCGAAGAGGATTTTATCGCTAAAGCGAAAAAGATCAAACGGTACGGAGCTGCTGTCGTGGTAATGGCATTCGATGAACAGGGTCAGGCGGATTCGCTCGAACGCAGAATTGAAATATGCAATCGCGCTTATCGAGTGCTGGTTGACAAAGTGAATTTCGCGCCTAACGATATCATTTTCGATCCGAATATTTTCCCCATCGGAACGGGCATGGAAGAGCACCGCAACAATGCCGTTCATTTCTTTCAAGCCACCCGCTGGATTAAAGAGAATCTCCCCGGAGCCCTTGTCAGCGGAGGCGTTTCAAACGTTTCCTTTTCATTTCGCGGAAACAATCGCGTACGTGAGGCCATTCATTCGGTGTTCCTCTATCACGGCATCAAGCATGGACTGGACATGGGCATTGTGAATCCGAGTCAACTCGAGGTTTACGATGAAATACCCAAAGACTTGCTCGAACTCATCGAAGATGTGGTGCTCAACCGCCGCGACGATGCCACAGAGCGCCTGCTCGACTACGCGGATAAACACAAAGATTCCGCAAAGAAAGAATCGAAACAAGATCTCGAATGGCGCAAAGCACCGCTCGAGGAGCGACTATCGCATGCACTCATCAAAGGGATCATTGACTTCATTGATGAAGACACCGAAGAAGCTCGTCAGAAATACGGCCGACCATTGCATGTGATTGAAGGGCCGTTGATGGCAGGTATGAGCATCGTAGGTGACTTATTCGGAAGCGGAAAGATGTTCCTCCCGCAAGTTGTAAAGAGCGCGCGCGTGATGAAGAAAGCAGTGGCCTATTTGGAACCATACCTGCAAGCTGAAAAGGATGAACTCCGCGCAATAGGAGGCACAGCTTCAAGCAACGCCGGAAAAGTGCTTATGGCAACGGTGAAAGGTGATGTGCACGACATCGGAAAAAACATTGTCAGCGTTGTGCTTGCCTGTAACAATTATGAGATCATCGACCTAGGTGTAATGGTTGCTGCTGACAAAATTCTCGAAACAGCCATCAAAGAAAACGTGGATGTGATTGGTCTTTCAGGACTCATCACACCATCGCTCGATGAGATGATTCATGTGGCCAAAGAAATGCAGCGCCGCAAGATGAATATTCCCTTGCTCATCGGAGGGGCAACTACTTCGCGCGTGCACACTGCCGTGAAAATCGAACCGAACTATGAGCATCCTGTCGTTCACGTGCTCGATGCGAGTCGTGCGGTTACGGTGGTGAGCAGTCTCCTCAGCAAGGATCAGCAAAAAGAATACATCACCTCGCTGCGCAGTGAATACGCGAAGGTGCGCGAAAACTATGCTGCGCAAAATGAAAGTCGCTCGCTGCTAAGTCTTGGTGAAGCACGCCAAAACAAAGCGAATCTCATTTTCGATTCAACCACTATTCATCAGCCGCTGCAACCGGGAGTGCACGTGTTCGATGACATTGATCTCAACTTACTGGTGCCCTACATCGACTGGATGCCGTTTTTCCAATCGTGGGAACTAGCCGGGCGATTCCCCCAAATCCTGGATGATGAAATCGTCGGCGAGCAAGCAAGCCAACTGTTTGCTGATGCTCAAAAAATGCTCGCCGAAATCATTCGCGACAAATCCATTCAAGCGCGCGCAACGGTGGGCATATTCGAGGCGAATAGTGTTGGGGATGATGTTTTGGTGAATAACAACACCACCTTCCGCACCCTCCGCCAGCAAACGAAAAAAACCGCTAATCAACCCAATCTTGCCCTCGCCGACTTCATTGCTCCGCAGGCATCCGGGGTGCAGGATTACATCGGTTGCTTCGCGGTATGCGCCGGATTTGGTGTGGATGAATTGGTAAAGGGATACGAGGCTGCCCATGATGACTACAGCGCTATCCTGGTAAAAGCGCTGGCCGATCGATTAGCTGAGGCACTCGCGGAATACATGCACGAGCGCGTGCGTAAAGAAATGTGGGGATACGCGAAAGAGGAGGCGCTCAACAATGAAGAGCTTATCGCAGAGAACTACCGCGGCATTCGTCCTGCTCCAGGCTACCCGGCATGTCCCGATCACCTCGAAAAAGAAACCATTTGGGAACTGCTTCAAGTGGAAGAAACCATCGGTATCACTCTTACTGAATCGCTGGCTATGTATCCGACCGCAGCTGTGAGCGGCTACTACTTCGCGCATCCGGAATCCAAATATTTTGGCATCAATAAAATCACCGCAGAGCAAGTCGCAGACTATGCCGACAGAAAAGGCATTAAGCTGCAGGAAGCTGAAAAGTGGCTTAGTCCAATTTTACTATAACCCTCGATCATGAAAGTTACCGAACATATCGCGAAAGCAAAATCAACGCTATTCTCCATTGAAATCCTTCCTCCTTTGAAAGGACAAAACATCAACTCCTTGTTTGAAACCATGGACGAATTGATGGACTTTTCACCGGCCTTCGTAGACGTCACCTACCACCGCGAAGAGTACGTTTTCAAAGATGCCGGCAACGGGCTGCTTGAAAAACGCGTCGTGCGCAAACGTCCCGGAACCGTTGGCATTTGCGCAGCGATTAGCAATCGCTATAAAGTTGACACCGTGCCACACATCATTTGCGGCGGATTCAGCAAGCAAGACACCGAAGACGCACTGATTGATTTGAATTTCGTAGGACTCGAAAACGTGCTCGTATTGCGAGGCGACCCCATTAAAAGTGAAGGCCGATTCAAACCGGAACCGGATGGACATGCCTACGCCGTAGACCTGGTCAATCAAGTCGTGGACATGAATAGCGGCAAGTACATTGACGCAGATTTGAAAGATGTGCAGAAGACAAACTTCTGCATCGGCGTGGCCGGCTATCCTGAAAAACACTTCGAAGCCCCCAACATGAATTCCGACCTACGATTCCTCAAAGCCAAGGTGGATGCGGGTGCGGAATACATCGTCACGCAAATGTTTTACGACAACCAGGCCTTCTTCAAGTTCGTTGAAGACTGCAAAGCCATGGGAATAAATGTGCCCATCATACCGGGTCTCAAGCCATTGGCCAGCCGATCACAGTTGAGTGTCATCCCCCACCATTTTCACATCAACATGCCGGATGAACTCGTGCAAATGGTTGAAAAAGCGAAGTCAGAAGAAGAAGTGCGCAATATTGGAATCGAATGGTGCATCGAACAATCGAAAGAACTCATGAAGTCGGGTGTGCCGGTGCTCCATTATTATACTATGGGAAAAGCGAAGAGTACGAAAGCGATTGCGAAAGCCGTGTTTTGACCTATACTGCGCTCGGTCACCGGTGCCTGAGGACGACCAAGTGCATGGCATTTTCGAGCAACCATAGATACTTCCAGTGATTCAACTCAAGCAAGTTGTTCTGGTAGTGGCATATACAGAATAATTTATATGTTTTTTATTCCGTTGGATCTCACAAGATTCGCCGAATGAAAAATGTGTACTCGATTGCCGCAGCCAACCGTATCTTTTCCTTACGTGATACACAAATCATGTTAGATCGTGATCTAGCTGAACTATATCAAGTAACAACAAAAGCACTGAACCAGGCAGTGAAGCGCAACAATGCGCGATTCCCTTTCGATTACAAATTTCAACTTACACCCAGTGAGATGACCCAACTGGTCACAGAATGTGACCGGTTCTCCACCCTTAAACATAGCAGTGTGATGCCCAATGCATTCACCGAGCAAGGAGTTGCCATGCTCTCAGCTATTCTCAAGAGCGAGTTAGCCATAGAGATTAGCATACAAATCATGAACGCCTTCGTGGCAATGCGAAAACAACGAAACCAACTTCACACTGTCATTTCGCGCATAGAGAGTATAGAAGTAAAGCAAGCTGTTACCGAAAACAAATTGAATACGGTTCTTGTAGCCCTGGAATGCGACACAGCGCCTAAGCAGGGTGTTTTCTTCCAAGGCCAATTGTTCGACGCCTATGTTTTTGCTTCAGACTTGATTCGCCATGCAAAAATCAGCATTGAGATAATCGACAACTACGTCGACGAGCGCACTCTTATGCTGCTGAGCAAACGCAACAAAGAAGTAAGCTGCACTATATACACCAGAAAAACAGCCATTACTCTCAACGATTTGGAAAGACATAACACCCAGTATCCCACAATCAAATTGATCGATCATAGAAGTAGCCACGACCGATTTATCATCATCGACAAAAGACATCTCTTCCATCTCGGAGCAAGCCTGAAAGACCTTGGAAAACGATGTTTTGCGTTCAGCCAAATGGATAATCTCCTACCCTTAATTAGAAAAAACCTGCTGCAACCACCATCAGAGGATTAACTATTTTTCAAACTCGAGCCCGAAGCCAACTGGTGGTATTTGGGGACCTTTTCCCCGAAAAACCTAAGTGATAAGCCCCCTCTACCGAATAATCAAATAATCGAAAATTAAATAAGTTCAGCCAAGCACGCCCCTTTGGCAAGTCACCTTTTTTTCCGTCCGCGGTAGCAGAGCAAAGCCGAGGCTCAATCCCTCAGACAACGAACCGAATAACCGTTCCGCTTATCGATGTCGCCCCGAGTAACATAGTTTAGAGACCAACCCGAACTTCGCAGCCACGCATCATTAGAATCACGCTCCGAAGAGCTCCACCAGTAACCTGAACCAGTAATGCCGAGGTAAAATCCATTGTGATAACGGCGTTCTCCACCGGGAACCCCTGAAAAACCGCTCAAATTAGAAACACCGGGATTATCCCCATACCACAAACCCGTCGATGCTTCAATAGTTCCAGTCGACTTTAGAGTATAACCGGCAACACTCAGGCCACCAAGATAGTCAGTCAAAACCGTCCATTCGGAATCAGTAGGCACATGCCACCCCTCTGGGCAAAGCTGCCGTGCATCTACACACGCATACCAATTGTAGAGCTTGCCATAAGGGCAGGCATAGCTCGCGTCGTTATTGTAATACGCCCAGGCGCCGCTGGTAGTAACTTGCCATGTAACATTATCCAAATTGGTTGGTATGGGGTCACCGTTGCGGTAAATACTCGTATTCAAGTTCTCCGCCATCCACTCTTGCGTGGCTATCACAATCGTCTTATAAACATTGCCTTCTTGGTCAGTCATACTGCCGTAGGTCATGTAGGGGTTATGAACGTTGACCGCACCACATGTGTGAAGCGTTGTTCCCGTCGTGTAATTGTTAGCTTCATTGATACCCGGAATTATCACAAATTCATCCTCGCCAACAAAGAGGGTATCGCCAATTGAACTCACGTTCAACGATACAGAACCCGCATGCAGCGCATACGGCACGCTCAATAGCTGCTGCGTCCCAATATCTACGAAACCTTGTCCCAGATCAATTTCCACCTGCATCAATTTGTTTCCATTGGCCCAGTTCACATCGAGGAGAGCAACACTACTTCCCAACTGAACTGTAAATAACCCCTGGGCAGTGGTTGTTACGGTTTGTAATTCTTGCCACACAACATCGCCTGTCGCCGCCCCATCATGAATCGTAAAACGCGCATTGATGGTAGCATTGTTCAACGGCTGTCCAGAAGCATCGCGCGCCACCGCTTGATAAGGAATGAGCGCGGGAGCTTGTGCATACATGAGAAAATTGAGCACTATAAAAATGATGAGTAATAAGAAACGCATTGCGGGTATGTTTTGAGCGAAGTTAATTCAATTGCCGAGGAATGTAATTCAGGCACAGACAAATTGCGGGGATGGCGCAAACACTGCTGCTCACTCTTTCACCCATTCACCATTCACTAACTCAGCTTCAACACCCACAACGCTCCACGCAATTCCTTCCACCATTCCGAGCGCACGATTTTCTCAGGTTCGAAACCGGTGAGAGCCTCCAGTTCTTTTAATAGATTCGATAGCGGCATTCCCTTTCCTCCAAGCACCATACCCTGCTCATTCGCTTGAAAAAAACCAAATACCATCGCCGGTAATTTCATTTTGACATGACCCCGCTTAAATACCACAAGCACTTCAATAGCATCAGGAGTTGATTGGAGGGCTTTCATCGACTCACCCTGCCAAAAAACCATATATCCCGGCGTATCAATCGGATCCGGCAAATTCGTTTTGATGGCATTCGCTATGGTCAGCGGATGCACTTTCGGTTTCGGAATCGGGAAGGAAAAGAACTTTTGTAACGGCAGATTCATGCCGTTTCCATGCATGTAGTTGTATAGCGCTTTTTTTAGTCCGTCGCCATACTTTTCATGATCTGCGCCCTGAGGGTCTTCGTGATAGAGATCATTATTCGCGAATCCTTTAAACTCCGGTCCAACACGGATTACTCCG
>Ga0315902_10000432_pt1 | contig 70296 bp, 98 predicted proteins | sample LakEriMetagenome_9_FD_203523 | JGI IMG/M metagenome (GOLD analysis project Ga0315902, IMG submission 203523) | Freshwater fungal communities from buoy surface, Lake Erie, Ohio, United States - Buoy 12 MA117 | ecosystem: Environmental > Aquatic > Freshwater > Lake > Lake biofilm | place: USA... | reverse complement strand
TAGACAGGCCGTAACCCCGGTCAACGTGCCGGTGCAGGAGGATGTGGTGCGGCGTGCAGCCCAGCCCGTGCCTCAGTTCAGGGGTGTCACCCAGCAGTCCGGAGCCCAAACCGCGCGGCCGCCCACTCCCCGGCCTCCCACCCAACCGATTCCAGTTGTAGTTCGCGACATCACGCCGCCGTCTGCACCTCCGCGAGGTAAAACAGGCCCGGGTGTTGTTGATCCCTGGAGCGGTCCAGCCCCCACTTCTTATCGCGGTCCGTTATTTGAGCCGGATCAGGAAACAACTTCTTCTCTTCAGGACCTTCGTGGATTTCTTGGGGCAAAAGGACGTTTTCCTGAAACCGTTAATGAGTTTGAAGAATATGCCGCTTACGGTGGACGCCTTAATCGGGGGCTTCCGGCAGCAGAAGAGGAGTTTGTTGCTTACCGCCCCGATCCTAAGGAGATGGTGGCAAAGCAAGTAGCAGATGCTCGCCGTCAAGCAGCCACTGAAGGTTTATTGCAGGCAGCAGCATCACGTCGTGGCGTAACCCAACCAGAAATCCCTGGTGTCAAGGCAACTTTGATGGAATTGCGTGCACCTGCCGCAGTTTCAGCCGAAGAAGCAGGTGAATTGGTAGCACAGGCTGAATCTCGGCCATTATCGGCAGCACCTGCGCAACAAAACTTATTTAAATACGTACAACAGGCAGCAGAACCGGAAGGCGATATAGCTGATCGACTGCTCCTGGAATATAATCAACTCGTGGAGCGGCAAGCGCGTACTGATCAGCGCGTTCGTTCTTCTGTCCGTGAATATCAAATGGAGTTGCAGGGTAAAGCTCTGCGAATCATGGACGAACTCCGTGGTGATTCTTTGGTTGAAACACAACAAACCAAACGTCCGTTCAATGTTGATCAAGCAATCAATGCCTTGGAATCAGGCGAAGATCAGACGACTGGCCGAATGCGGCAACAGTTGCAACGCAACGAACACCTCAACATTGGTGTTATTGACCAATTAGAAGATCAAACCGGCAGTATTGATGTTGCGGCATCAATGACACCTGATGGTATTCCGGTAGATCAAGCTGAATCTGCAGGACGCCTTGGTCAACTTCTAGATCAAGGTAAGCGTTATTTGCGTGCACAGGAAGTTGATTTGGATTACGACTACGGCCCTGAGAACCGTCGTCAAACTGCTCAAGTGAATGAGCGTATTGCCCGCGCCATGGAGCTGAAGAACACAGCTGAGCGTATCATTCGTGAAGAGCAGGGTGAGATCGATCCAGTTGACGTGGCACGTACCCGCAGTGGTGATGAGCGCCGTCGCTTAGCTGCTGAAGGATTCGCGGGCCAAGCACTGGAGAAGCAACTTCTGGAGAACATGCGGGCAAACTTCCCCGAAGGCCGGGAAGTGATGGCGCCATTACAGGAAGAAACCCGTCGCATTGAACGTGTGGGTATGCCAAGCGCACTTTCGGTTGTTGAGAATATTGGTTCCGTCGAACCCATGAGGCAGGGCGATGTTGAACGCGTTGGAAAACCTGCTTCTCAGCAAGCCGGATACGAAGGTGGTATTCGTGGCATGGGTCGCATCACCCGTGAGGATATTGAAGAAGAAGGTGGTGGCATGGGCGTTTATGGCCTGGAGCGTAAGTACGCATCTGGCGCCGTACGTAAACAAGGTGAGTTTGGTGAATCTGATTATGGTGATCTTGGTTATGAATATTCGGCTGCCGCAGAACGTCGTCCTACCGATTTAACGGGTAAACCTAGGTTAGAAGATCTGCCCAATCCTTATTCCAAACTTTCAAATGAACAGCTTGGTGAACTCAGCATGTACGGTAGTGATGTTGATAAATACAACGCTGAACAACAACTGAAGAGACGTGCTTCTGCAGATGTTTCAACCAGGTTGCGGACGCTACAATTATCGAATGAGCCTGGCGCGGCTGAAAGTTTCCTCACTCGTTTTAAGCAAGGTTTGATCTAATGGCTGAAGAAAAAAAGAAAAAGGACAAGAAGTGGATTCAAGGCACAGAAATGAAAGAAGGTGCCTTTACTGCTAAAGCCAAGAAGAAGGGGATTACTACTGCGCAGTTACAAGAGAATGTTCTTTCTAACCCGGACAAGTACGACGAAAAAACCGTCAAACAAGCTCGGTTGCGACAGACGTTGGTAGGATTGCACGGTAAGAAGAAAAAGGCTAAAAGCTAATGGCAAAGGACCATAGGCTAGACCTGGGCCGCTATATAACCAACCCATTTAATAACAATGGCAAGATCCGAGCCAACTTGGATTTTGATGAATTATTTCGCACTAAACCCAACACGGGTGAATATCCTTGGAATCCATCACGGTTTAAAGAAAGTGATTTAACTAAACGGATGATGACGCGAAAGCGTACATTGAATCCAGATCTTAATTTTGTTTCTAACTCACCGTTTTTTGGCACCAATACCGATGATTCAACTAACTACGAACTGTTTGAAGGTTTAGGGCGCTTTAACCGCCCAACAGCGTATGACTTCAACGAAGGTAGGGCTCTTACGGAGCAACGTCCCCAAGATCAACCAGATTTTAATCCAGTGTGGGTAGATGCATATCGTTTAAGTCCAACGGTCCGCCCTGATAAAGTTTCTAAAAATCCGATGCCTCGTATGAGGAATCCAGATCCAAACGGATATCTGATGTCGGCGGCGGAGAATCGTGCGGAAAACGAAATGGAAGGAAAGATGTCTATCGCACAGTTGTTGGACAGGAAGGGGGTAATGAAGCCCCTGGAGGTAAAAAAAGAAGAAAGCGCTGGTGAAACAACGGTTGAAGAAGAACCAACTGAACCTCCTGCCCCCGCAGAAACTTAAAAGATAGCGGGAATATAATAATTAAAAGGGCGTCGATAACATGAAACTTGCAGGGCAAGCATTACAACGTATCCTTGGTTCTCGTATGGGCCAAGCGATGACGGCACCTGCAACCAGGGAAGCAGCAAAAGCATCCATCCCCGGCGCTGTTTTAACAACTGGTTTTACTGCTCTTGGAGGAGGAGGCCTTGGTACTTCCTTGTTGACTGGTGGTTTAGATATTGGTTTATCAGCTGCAGGTGCACGCCTTGCAGGAAAGCTAACTCCTGAGATGCTTTCTAACCTTACTGGTAAACGTGCAGCCAATTTTCTTGCTGGTGCCAAGCCAGGAGACATGTCCGTGCTTCAGAACGTAGCCATGGGTGCCGGCAGTATTGGCGCTGCTATTGCAACGGCTCCTATGCTTGCAGCTGATCAAATTGCTGGTTTAAATCAACAGCAACTTCAGCAACTAATTGCAGAACCTGTTGCAATGGATCAAACAGCAACCGCTGAACAACAACTTATGCAACGTGATTTAATTAATAATCTTCAAGCGCAATCTTTATCTCCTGGAACAATGTTCCAAATGCAAGGGGTTGAATCTACTCTTGGAAGAGTAGACCCCTCTCTTGATCCTTACGGCATCATGCGTGGCGGTGCATTACGATGAATTTCCAGCTTAAAAATATCCTTCAAGATATTAAAACTGGAGTGCGTAAAGCTGATGCAGCTCAACGTACAAGCGCCACGACCGGTTTGGGGTATGGCCAGAGCATTTTAGATCCTCGTTTTAAACAGGAAGTTGCAAAACGTGGTGTCACTCTTAGAGATACACCTGCGCAATTTCTTGGGGCATATGTGTCCAGGCTTGTGGTGGATGCTGCAAACGACGGTAGTCGAACTTACTGGTGGCGTTTCAACCATCCCTTGTCGTTAGCTCAGAAGGGTGTGGAGGTCGGTGTTAATACGATTCCTTCTCCTACGGCGCGTGCTGCTGCTGGACTCGCAATTGCCGCACCTGCGGTAGCAGCCGCTGGTACCTACAACTTACTTAACCCCGGCGAGATGTTCCGTCCCAAGGGTTACGCCCAAACTTATTCAGAACCAGGTTCAGAAGATCGGAGGGAAACAGCTCAACCTGTACAAGAATTAGTTGACCGCTTCTTTATGGGCCGCACCGGAGAACCCCTTAAGTACGAAACTGCCAAACAAGATATTCCTTCTCTTACTCCGCAACGGTACGCCAACTACCAAAACTTCTTGTACAACGAACGTGGTCTGTTAGATCTTGGTATTGTTAAGGCAACCTCTGAAAACCTTCAAGGATACCCAGAGGCCCGGATGCTTGGGTTCCCGGTGACACTGCCGATGGTTGGTGGTTTTGCCGCAGGTTCCATTGCGGCACGTGAAGCACAGATCAAGAGCAGGGTTCAAACCCCCGGCGGTCAAACGGTTAAACAGTATTACGAACCACGGCAACGGGCTGTACGTGGAATTGTTGCAGGTGGGTTGGGTTCTTTAGCGGGCGTTGCTGCCGGCAATCTGATTAATGAAGTAATTGCTAGCGCTAATCGCCCTAAATTAGAAGAACTTCAAAATTATCAGCAAGGTATGTAGGCTGATAAAATTAATTTAAATAGGAACGTACAAGGGTATGGCTAATTATCAATTCCCAATGGAGGGGATGATGGGACCGTCGACTCCCATTGATCGCATCACTGCCGGTAGCAGTATGTTTGCCCCTGGCCAGGGAAAGTTCCCAACAGCTGGGGAACAGGTAATTGCTGATGAGGCGCGTGGTAAATACTTTGAAGAATTAATCAATAAACTTAGAGGCGCTGGCGAAGCAACTGGCAATGTTGTGGGTGGTCGTACGGGCCAACTTGTTGCTGGTCTTGGTCTTCCTGTTGCTTTTGGTTTAGGTAGCCTTGCTCAAGGCGAAATTCCTCGCGGTATTGGCGAGATTGGTGGTGGTGTTGCAGGTGCCGGTTTAGTTGGTGGCTTGGCTCAGGCTGCGCAAACAGCAATGCCAGGAACACGAGGAAAGATTGCTTCTGCTGGTATTCGTGCGGTGGGCGGCCTTATTGGTGGCGCTGTTGGTGGCGGTGTTGCTGGCCAAGCTGCGCAAGCAGTTGGCAACCTAGCTAGTGCAGTTACTGGACAACAGCGTGAAGCAGGCCAGACTCCCGGTTTGATTCCCGGCACTTCACCAGGTGGCGTTGGTCTTAGCAACCTGACTGGTGAAAAACGCGAGATGGCTGAGTTGCTGCGTTTAGCTGGTGTCAATATCCCGGTTGAGCAAGCCCAGGCCATGCTGCCTATTGCTAATCAAATGAAGAACGCTGACGTGCAACGTCAGATGCAACTGAACCAACAGTTGGGTCAATTGACTGGTGCTCTGAACCGTCAGCAGTATGCTTTCCAGCTTGCTGGTGGTGCTCAGGCCCAGGCTGGTGAAAACCTGCGGACCATGATGACCAGCAATCCGTACGCTTCTTCTGCATTCCGGGGTTGATCCATGGCTACGAGTTTTTCGGATATTGGAGTCACTAAAAACATTAACGGACTACCTTTAGCCGGTACTCGTCCGTTTACTTCTTTTGGAACATCTACTTCTCCAATGGGTCCTGATCAGCTTCAATTTGAGTTTGATGAACTCAACCGTCGGGCTGAAATGTTTAAAAATTTAGACCCTGAAGTACAAAAACTGGTTGGTCCAAGTTTCTTTAGCCAAGGTTCTGCTGATTCACAGCTTGTTAATCGTTTGATGGATATGTATCAAAAAGATATGTCTCCAGAAGAACAAGAACGCAAAGCTGAAATGTTTGATAAATACCAAACGCGTAAGGGTTGGAAATCCTTAATGTTTAATACTTTGGGTAGTGGACTTGAAAACTTAACCAAAGGTATTGCAATGTCCATGAATCCTTACGGTACACCAGAAGCTGCACGTTATGCGGCTGATATGATTGCTGGCTCTGGTGATCGCTTAGCGGCAGCGTTTGCTGCTGCACGTACTCCTATGAATATGCCTGTTGTTCAAGGCAGTCAAGCTCCAACATATTTTTGATTTAAAATAAACCCATGGAGGAATTGAGATGTCTGCCGCAGATTATCTCAGCTCTACAACGAATTCATTTTTAACGAATTCACCTTTAAAAAACAGTGGCGGTGGTATGGCATTTGATTGGGCAACTTTTGGAGGTTTTGGCATAGGTGCTATCGGCAACCTTGTCGGCGGCATATTTCAAGGTCGAGCCCAGCGGAATGCTGCTCAGATTCAAGCAAATGCCGCAAACATGGCTGCAACTGCTTCGCTGTATGGCACAGCGATGGCTATGGGGCAGAATCGCCTAGACCGTGGTTATAGATCAATTGCTGACCTTATGAATGTTAAGGCAGCTCAAGATGCACGTACTGATAATTATACTTATGGTATGAATGCCTTCTTAACTAAAAATGAAGGCGATATTCAACGCGGATTAATTGCCCAAGCCGGTGAGATACGTGGCGGGCTTGCCGGTAAATCAATGGATGCATTGAATTCCGTTATTGACACCAGTAATAATTTGCGTGTAGCAGATAATGCGTTTGCTAATAACAGTTTATTAAATACTCAAAACCAACAACTAGCCGAACGCGCTGGTAAATTTAAAGCATTTTTCCAAGATCCAATGGAAACAGCTGAGCAAGGTTATCGCCAACGTCAAGGCATTGGTATTGCCTTGTCACCAGAAGCACGTCAGCTTTCAGAAAAAGAACGTCAAGGACGCATTAAAGAAGCAGTCGCCATTAACCGTGGTGTATTAGATAAGATGTTTGGCAACTATTCTGCTGGCTTTAGCTCTTATGGATAAAGCTTGAGTTAAAATAAAAACAACAAGCATTTATTAGATATGAGTGGCGGACGAAGGGTTCAAGATAATTCAGAGAAAGTAGCCCAAATTCAAGCTGCAACTCGGGCTCAAGAACTTCAGTTTGAACGAGAAGAAGCTGCTCGTCAAGCAACATTTTATAAAACTCAACTTGAACAACAAAGAATTGCAGATGAACGTCGTAATGCTTTAGATCTTAAAGCCGACGCTCGCGCTACAGACGCTGCATCGTTTAATAGAACACTGGCGGAACAACAATTAGCATATCAAACAAAACGCGACGCCGAGCTTTATGGTCTTCAAAAACAAGGACTTGAGTATGCAGAAGCCGACCGTTTGTTTTATCGAAGTAAAGCAACCAGAGAAGAAGAACGAATTACTGCCAAAGAGCAAACTGCAGCAGCTGCAGAAGCTGCTCGTAAAGCATCTGCAGAATCTGGATATAATCCCTTTAAGGCTTCACTTGAAGGACAGTTACGTAGTGGTTTAATTGGTTTTAGTCAAGCTCAAGATTATTTGCGTGAGTACACAACCAAATATGACATGTTTGGTAAAGAAGGTGATGTTAATCAGTTTGCCAAACTGTACTCAGAAGAAATTGCACCTAAACGTTTTGAAACTGGATTGGGTGCTGCATATGAAGAAGTTTTAGGTCGTAAAGCCAGTGAAGAAGAAATGGCTTCTGGTTTGGAGAAATTTAAAGGGGGTTACTACCAAACGGTTAATGAACTTAAAGAATCCCTATACAAAGGTCAGGAGTATCAGAAAAAATTTAATCGCAGCTATCTAGACTCTTACTATGACACCATGTATGGTGACGAGCTTAAGGACGCTGAAGGCGTTGGTACTGGTAAACGCAATTTCAAATTTGATAAGAATTTGTTGCCTACTTATGGCGGGGATTTGGCAGCACGTACAAAAGTTACTCTTCCAAATTTTGCGGATCAGTTTGAAGGAACTCCTGCAGAAGTGGAACAGCAACTTCAGAACGTACGTGACTCACGTCAGTTCCTGTATGGTGCTGGGTTAACTAACCTTCAAGGTGAAATTGATAAGGAAACCCAAAAGCTTAAGAACGAAGGCGCCAAAGAAGTGCAAAAAATTGCTGCACAGGGCGACATCTATAAGAGCTTGGTTGGTTCTTTTAGTTTCTAAGAAAATACCTATTATAATTAATTAGTTAATTAGTTATGGAACTGTCATGACTGTTGCTGGCAACACCAACGACGATTATTTTGATATCAGCAAGTTTGAGCAACTGCTCGAAAGGCTGGAAGCTTCTAAACAACGTCAGCAGCGCCAAAAAAGCGTTGAAGGCCGTCGCGACATCTTTAGCACTGGTCTGGCCGGCATGATGAGTAATTTCTGATATGACGACCAACTTCTAATTTGAGTTACTAGAATGGCTGCAACAACTTCTAGCGATATCAGCGATACTTACAGCACAGATGACTGGTTTGATATCGACAAATATCGCCAGGCAGCTGGTGTAGCTTACGAGTTCTCAAAGAAGAAAATGGAGGAATCAGGTGCTCAAGAACGAGAAACCATCGGTAAAGGCGCGGCAGAACAACGAGGTTCTGCTGAGCAACAACAACGATTCCGCCAACAGGATGAAGAGCGTGACTACGGTCAGGCCCAACGAGCTTATCGATATTAAAATTTTCGACCAGTGGGTCGACGACCTTGATTCTTCTATTCAAGAATCTTTTTGTTCTTTTGTTAAAGAGAACAATTCAATTATCGAGTGCTTCCTGTATGCCCGCTTCCTTGGGTATACGGGAAGTATTGTTGCGTGTGATCTTTGGATTAACGACAATTATAAAAAAGCAGATCACCGTAAAACCCTCTTGTATGAAATTGAAAAAATGCAAGAGGACATTCACAAATTACGGGATGCTGTTGAACTAGAAGTAGTTAAGCGTGATGCAGGTGTAGCACGTATTGCTAGCATGCAAAAGGAACTACGTGGTGCTATTGCACAAATCGATCAGTTCACCGCCTCTAGAGATCGTAAAGGATTATTAATGGCTGGTGCTGATAGAGCAATTCGCGAACTAATGTTTATTTTCAAGGATGATCCTATTGAGGGTCCTTTGCAAGAAGCTTCGATGAGTGTATGGGCTAGAATGCAACTAGAAGAGTAAGGCTAATTCGCCTAAAATATTACTTAATAAAACGATAGCTATGGGCGCTACAACACAGAATCGAGGTTTAGCTAATAGTGCAGCCGAAGCGCAGATGCGTTCGCGTCAAACAGGTAAAGCTTCCATGTTCCCAAGGGAAGCCCCCGGTGGCAGTACACCACTTCCTCCCGGCCTGGAAGAATCATCTTTCCGCCGTGGTGAAATCACTCGTGAGCGGGACCGTACCGGGCGTAGAGAAGAGATTTTCCGTGATCTGCAAAGCGGCACAGGTCAGACTGCAGAAGTAACCCCAGGCGGCGCTGTGGAACGTGGTGCAACAGTTTTTGGTGCGCCCTTTGGCGGTACTGGTCAAGGTCCGGCTCGAGGTTTGCGTTCTGGCATTGCTTTTGGTCCTGGTCGCAGTACTCGTATGCCCGAACCAGGTAGCCCTGAGTATCAGCAACTCATACAACGTGCCCGTGGTCTTCGGTAGAGTTGATAAATAATGTCTAAAAATAAAATGCCTCCTGAACTTCTTGAGCACTTCAAGAAACGAGAAGCCAAAAACGAAGACGGCTCTGAGATGTCCGATAAAGAAAAACGTCGGTCAGCGTTAGATAAAGCTCGTAAATACCAAGAACAGAAACGCAAGAAGACAAAGTAAAGGGTTTAGTGAAATCCCTTTCATGATTAAAGCTTTCGGTTAGTATTTAGGAATACTCCGATTTAATCCTGTGCCCTCTTACGTTCATCTTGCGTATAGGCGTAATGCAAAAGCTGCTGCGCAAAAATACAACGTTAAGCCACAGAAAAATTTAGATTTAATTGAACGTGCTCGAGAAGATTTCAGTTACTTCTGTGAGTACATGGATGAAAAAAAGAAACCTGCTAAACATCATTTGGATTGGCACCGCCATTTCATTACAGGGGAGGACAGCAACTGTTTAATTAAAATTGCTGGTCCCAACGTTGATCTACTTGCTCCACGGGGCTCAGCCAAAAGTACAGTTCTTGGTTTGTTAACTGCGTGGGCGATTGGTGTTCACGCACAAGCCAAGCTTCCTCTACAGATTCTTTATCTTTCCTATACGGTTGATATTGCACGTTCTAAGTCCGCAACAATTAAACGGATTATTGAAAGCAAAAAATATCAAGAAATTTTCCCTACTGTTCGGTTACTAAAAAATGTCACCAGTAATGAGTATTGGTCTATTGACCATAAGTTTGCTGGTATTGACGTAACCGGTGATGAACAATTCACGCTCTGCGCTGCTGGTCTAAAAGGTTCGGTGACCTCTAAGCGTTCGCATCTGGTCATGATTGATGACGCCATCAAATCAGCTGCGGATATCTCCAACCCTGACATCCGGAAAATGATGCAGGATAATTGGAACGCGGTGATCGCACCTACCATGTTCGAAGGAGGCAGGGCTATATGCCTTGGCACCCGCTTTAGGCATGATGATATTCACTCCACTACATTTAATGAACAAAACAATTGGACACAGATTGTTCTTTCTGCCATCCAAACTGATCCGGTTACTGGTGATGAGGAATCTTACTGGCCAGAAATGTGGTCGTTGGATTATTTAAAAGAAAAGAAACGCCAAGCGCCAATCGCTTTTTCGTTTCAATATATGAATCAAGTCGTTCGACAGAACGAACTATCTCTGGCACCAGAATTAATTGTTAAAGCAGAGATCTCAACTGAATTCGATACACTTGGAATTGGTGTTGACTTATCTGCAGGCGTAAAAGAAAAAAACGATTACACGGTAATGATTTTAGGCGGTCGCATCGGAGATCGTATTCATATCATTGATTACCGTCGTATCCGGGTCATGGGTAATCTGGAAAAACTAGACGCCATGAAAGAGTTACTCAATGACTGGTCCATCATTGGTAAAGATGCTAACGATAACTATTTCCCGACTTACTCTACGTGTGATATTTGGTCAGAAGCCGTCCAGTACCAAGCATCTTTGGAAGCCGACTTTAAACGGGTTTGTTTGAATAACGAAGGTCTCTACAATTTGATTTGGCATCCCGTTAAAGGATTCCGTGCGGACAAGTTGGCACGGTTTAGGGGGATCATTGGCATGTTTGAAGATCGAAAAATCATCTTCAACCGCTTCAGGAATTTCACAAATCTCTTCGAGGAACTCACGAATTTCGGCGTCAGTAGCCATGACGATTGTGTGGATGCGTTGGTATGGTTAGTAACAGGTTTAGCTAGGAAAGGGCAACTCCATCTTGATTTTTAAATTTAGAATTAGAAGAAAAGTAAGTTTAAACCGTGGGTCCTGAATACTTGGCATTAGCTTTTACTGCTGTTGTTTCTGCGGTTAGCAGCGGGACTTGGGTTGCTAATAAAATTTTAGCTCGCCAAAACAAAGATATTCAACAAGCTTTTGATTACACAAATTCACAGAAACGGAGGATTGATATCTTGGAAGATCAAATCAATCGAATGCCTTTGGACTACGTTTTAAAGGTGGACTTCTTAAGAGAAATTCAAGAAATGCATGATAATTTTCGCGAAATTAATAACAAACTTGATAAGCTAATGGAAAAGCTTTTGACAAAATGAGCTACATTCTTGAGGTGGAAGAAGACGAAAACGGTGAGCAATTTATCACTTTCCCAGATGAGTTAATGGAAGAACTCGGTTGGAAAGAAGGAGATATTGTGAACTGGGATATGCAAGGTGATGGCATCCACATCTCAAAAGTTGCTGATCCATCTTTGTATGAAGTAGAAGAAGACGAGTAAAATAAAAAAATTGATACGGAAGTAAATGTTTTATACAACTCAACCAGGTGGGTTTTACGGCGGTGGCCTGGGTAACGAAGGTGCTATGCGTCTTCCCATGATGGCGGGCAATCCTTTTGGGTCAGCTTTTCAAATTCCTGGCAAAAAGCCAGGGGGTCAACCTGTTCTTCCTGGTGAAAGCAAGGAGGCAGTAGAAGATGTGTACGGACGCCCCGGCCCCCAACCAATGCCAGGCACTTCTCCCTTGGGCCTTCCAATGGCTATGGGTAGCAGTAATCTTCCTAATGCCATCGGCAACATGGCAGGTATGGCAAATTCACAGTTCTATCGTGGGCCACAACTTGGCCAAGCAGGGCTCTACTTTGGGGGCGTAATGTGAAAACAAAGAAGCTGATCAAACAAGCGCTTAAGCATCCGGAGCTATACACTCCGGCTGAGTTAACCTTTTTTGGTCGTTGGCTTCAGAAGAAAAAAGAAGATAAAAAAACTGCTAAGATTAAAAAAGAAACGGAGCAACAAGTGAATGGCAACTAGCTCTAGCGCCAGACTGCAAGAAATTGTCAACGCGTATATCGAGAAAGATGGTAACGCTATTGTTGACACGAGCGTTGTTGCCTCCCACCTGGCGCAAATGAAATTGTTTGGCATTCGTCAGGGTGTTGAATTTTTTCCTGGTCAAGATAACTTTGGTAATCAGCGTAAAGATTTCATTGATCGCGTACTGAAATACAACCAGCTCGATACCCGTTTGGATTCCATTTGGGATTACTTTTTATGTGACGGCAAAGGGTTGTTTTATATCCGTCCAACCAAACAGAATTACAGGCTTTATTATTTCCGTGAGCACGAATATCGCAGCTTCTACAACGTAGATGGTGAGCTGGAGGAAGTGATCATCATCTACAGCTACAAGGTGCGTCGTGGTTTTGGTTTTGGTGATAATATCAATGTCACAAACGTAACCGGCAGTGCAACGACTGCAGATCAAGGCGCTAAACGTTATATCAAACTTTCAATTAAAGCTAAACAGATTGAAGAAACGCACTCGGAAGGAGAGATGTCTTTCGAGATGCCTTCTTTTGCTAATCCTGGAAAAACCAAAACTTTTAAAAACTCCTTAGGTTTTATCCCTTGCGTTGAGATCTTCAACAACCCGAAGGGATTTGCCATGGAAGGCTATGGCGAGTTTGATGCAGTTGCCAACCATATCGTGACGCACGATGACTTGGTTCGCACCATGCGGAAGAACGTTACTTTCTTTGGTAACCCTACTCTTCTGTCGTCTCGTCCTAAGACGGACCTAATGGAGTCGGGTACTGATGGTGCGGTACAACGTCCGTCAATTGCCGCGAACTCTGGTTTTGGCAGCTTAAGTTCTTATAGTCGTTCTACGTTTAAACAAGATCCAATTACTCGGGGTGTTGACGGTCAGATTCGTGTGCCACGCGTAATTGCAAACCTGGAACCAAACGACCGTGTTGGTTATATTGTCCCTGATGCTATTACGGGTGATCAAAATGCTTTTGCCCGTCAATACAGAGAAGAAATTCGTACCGCTCTTGGTGGCGTAGATGAGCTATCTATTTCTGCTGGCGTCACTGCTACTGAATACAAATCTTTGTTTGGGCGAGTTGCAGCAACATCTAAGAAAAAAGCAAATTCTATTTATACCCACGGCATCAGTCGATGCCTGGAATTAATTATTTTTCAAGAGGAACGCATGTTCCGAGAAACATTGGCCGCTGCCGCTGGCATTGAAAAACCAATTGATCCAGCAGAAGGAGCAAGCCAAGATGAATTGGATTTGTACGAAGCCGCACTTGACGGCTTTAATGAACAAATCAAGCAGTTAATGCTTGCTTCTGTTCAAACCCAACAGATCCCACCTGGTGTTACTGGTTTGATTCCAGATGGGGACGTAACGATTCTTTGGAGATGGATGGGTCCTGTTTACGAGGATTCAACACAAGATATTTTGAACAACTCCATTGTTGTTCGAAATCTACAAGAATTAGGTGTTGATAGCATTGAAGCACTGAAGTACCTCTTTCCGTCTAAAACGGATGAGGAACGGGCCGAGATGTTATCTGGGTTCCCGTTCAGGATGGTGAACGAACTACAGAGTGCATACTCTCAGTTTGCTCGCTTAGTGGGAGGAATGATGCAGACCCCCCACCCGCAATCACCGGATCTTCCGATGGCTGCGGATCCAAGATTGGATTTAACTCCATATCTGTATCGAACTTTAGAAGCTCTACAAAAGGAGATGAGTTATGCAGGACGCTACCGTCCAATCGATCCCACAGACGAGCCAACCGTCGCCCGTAGCGGTAGCTCCAAGCAGCTACGTGGTGGCAGCACCTCAGGTGCAGGCGGCTCCAGTGGCTTATCAGGTGGGTACCAGTTACCCCCAAGCAGTGCCCCAGGCGAGCCCCAATTACCAATTCGCGCCGTCTCAGTACGCCCCCCAATCCCCCTCGGTCCAGACGGCGGAATCAATCTCGAGTCCGTGGGAATCGGCGTTCAACAAGGTGGTGAACCTTCTGAGCGCACCAGTTCAATCCCCGTTCCAGGGTCAACAGTCGGCACCGACGACCTATACCCCGGCAAACTACGGGTTGACCAGCCCCCAAGCTACGCCACAATCGGCTCCGCCGACCTCATATCCCAGCCAGGCATACTCGCCCAGCTCTTCCCAAACCTCCTCGACTCCATCATTGGAGGCAATCGCGGACCTGGTGGGAATGAGCCAGGAGTCCCGCCAGGTGATGGACGCGTTCGGGATCGAGGCCCCGTCAATCCTGAACAACTACGCACTCCAGCTGGAAACAATGCTGGACAGCGCCGTCGCATGGGGAAACCGCGCAAGTGAGGCGGTCAAGGGTTACGCTGAATTTTCTGTAAACGAGCACCAAGAGAACCTCGCTTATAACGAAATTCTGACCAACCCTGACGTGCTCAGCGATTACACGCTGAAGTTCTTTGGTCCGGAAGGTCCTTATCCTGTGTACGAAAGCGAGGCCCAATTGGAAACCCCTGGTTATCCCACCCAGCAGATTCAACAACCTGAACTGGGTTTCATGCCCGCTCCTCCGGCTGCTGCTGCTCCTCAGCAACCCGGTAATTTCTGGGGAGATTTTAACGAAACCCTGGCTCGTGATCCCCAGAATGCCTGGCGTGTTCTGAATCACGCTCAGCCCCAAGTTGTTGCGAATAAATTATTCGTAATGGAGTGATAGTTTGTCGGTAATTGAATAAATTACCGACTGCTAAAATTTGTGTTAGATAAGACATATAAATGTCTAAATCTTTCACCCGATAACCTACCTTCCTGAGACTCTGGAGGATAACAAAAAGTGTTCATTGATAACGATTTTCCAAAAATCTTGGGTGCGGAACTTTACCGTCCCCATCCTGCCTACATTGCAGAAATGGCAGTCGAGCCTGTGGTCGTTCATGACTTCACTCGTCAGCCTGGTCAAACCGTTCAGTTAGACCGCTATAAGTTCTGGGGTACCCCTGGTACCAAGGACAGCCGTGAGCGCGTGTCCGACCAGACTATTGGTACTGCTAACAGCCGTAACATCACCAAGGAGAAAGTCCTGGTGGTGCTTAAGGAATACACTGGCCCTGCAGACCCGGGTGATCCGACCCAGCCCAGCACCTTCAAGATTGCTCGCGAGACTCTGATCACTGCTCAGCGTCTGCTGCTGGACACCGGGAACCTTAACATGTTCCACCAGTCCATCGGTAGCCTGACGCTGCTCGATGACTATCGTCGTTGGCGCGACCGCGTGTTCATTGACGAACTCTCCAAAGCTGAAGCTAACGGTGCTGCATCTACTACTCAGGGTGGTTACTTCTTCCCTGGTAGCAAGACCAAGAATGCTTCTGGTCAAATCACCTACAGCAGCACTGAGTACACCGCTGACCTCCAGCAGTTCTCGGTGCGTACTGACCTGCTGAACGTGGTGAAGGATCTGCGTAAGCGCAACGTGCCGACCTTCTCTGATGGTCTGTATCGCTGCATTTGCGATCCTACTTTCATGATGCACCTGCGTCGTGACCCCGACTTCCGCGAGATCGCTCGTTACGCCGGCAACCCTGGCCAAGGCATGTACATGGGTAACCCCATGATGCCTAACAACGCCAGCTTCTACATGGGTCCCCAAGCTGGTCAGGGCTACTTCCTGGCTGGTGAGCCCGTGATGCCTACTGGCGTCCAGTTTGAAGGCGTGAAGTTCTTCGAGTCAACCAACTTCCCGATTAAGAATATCCAGGCTTCTTTCGACGCTGGCTCTAGCTACAGCGCCAAGGAAGTTGCCCAAGGTTTCTTCTTTGGTCCTCAGTCTGTGGGTGTTGGTATCGGTGGCCCGAATGCTCAGGTGTTGATCAACAACAACGACGACTTCAGCCGCTTCATCATCTTGATCTGGCAACTGTACGCTGGCTTCGAAATCCTGAACAAGGACTTCGTGACCACCGCCTACAGCTTCGTTCAAGACGACGGCACTGTTTGATAATTAAATTACATACAAACATAGGAAAAAATAAATGACCTATTTGTCCGCTAAGAAAATCTACCCAGGTAACTGGGCAGAGCCCCTGAACGGTTGGTACAAGAATATTGATACCAACGACGACGGCGTTAATAACGCTTCGAAAGGCGGCCCCACCTCTGTGTTGGCTGTTCCTGGTTACCGTTACTTCCAACAACGCGGTTATGTCGCGGTTACCCAAACTTCTGGTTCTCCTCTGGCAACCGGAAACGTAATCGTTCCTTCACCTTATCGCCAGGACGACACGCGCCCCGACATCACCGGAATGGTGATCTCTGGCACCACAACCCTGCCCGCCTATGTGTATCGCGCCGCGATCTCAGTGGCTTCTGGCTGGGGCGATGGCCGTGTTGCTTCTGGTGTGTTCGCCGCTACCGGTAACGTGATCTCCTTTGGTCGCGATTCCAGCGGTCCTACTGCTGCTTCTGGCGTGGGTGAAGGCCCCATTCAGGCCAACCTGACTTCTACTGTGTCCGGTGACGCCGCTACCAAGATTTATTTCGCTGGTGGCAGTGCTGCATATGGCACCAACCCCTTCCTTACTGCTACTGGCGCCGCTGGCGTGTCTGGCGGTACTCTTAACTACGCCGCTACCACTGGCACCACCCTGAAGGTGTTTGCTAAGGGTGCTGCTAATGACACCAGTACTTCGGGTGGCATCTACATTTCAGATGCCGATTCTGTCGCAGGCCGTGTCGGTTACCTGGTTGTGGAAGTCTGCTACATCCAACCGGATGAAGCTCCTGGTTACGAGGATATTGACGGCTATTTACTTGGCCGCACTGTCAGCTGATTGAGTTAAACTAGGACCAGAAATGCTCTGGTCCTATGTCTACCGTTGCCGCAATGCTGTATCAGCATAAAAAAACAGGTGCACGAGTAAAGGTTGTAAGTGAATGGGACAACGGTGATTGGTTCATGGTTGAAGACCAAGACGGTCTCCTTTACACCGCTTACAAAACCGAACTGATGCCCGATGAAGAGGCAACAAAAAAGGTTAAAACTCTTCAAGTTAAAGACAAGGCTGCACAGGAAGAACCCCGTTCTTTTCCTCCGGAAACACGGTTGAACATTAACGGTGCCACTGCCCAAATGATCGCTGATCACATTAAAGGCATTGGTCTTAAAACTGCCCGAGAAATTAAAGACCTTCAAATGTCCTTATCGGGTGAAAGGTTCAACAACTTAGAGCAGCTCAGGCAGATCAAACGTGTTGACTGGGATGCCGTCCTGGCAGCTAATTTAATTCGTGTGTAACTTTTTCTAACGCACAATTTCTACCCCCTGGGAAACTGGGGGGTTTTTTAGTTTTAAAATAAAAAGAAAAAGAGATGGCAGGGCCAGCGTTATTCTTGGGCAAAGTTGGTGCCACTGGAGGTACGTCCACTGGCCCTCATGCTCATTGGGAAGTCATGAAGGATGGGAAACGTTTTCCTCTTTCTAAAGCTCGTAAAGATATTGGACAGTTTCTTCAGTTTCGTTTACCTAACCAAGAGAACTGGCAGCAACTTTATAGCCCTGAGTCCCAGGGGTTCCGTTTAAATCCAGCTGCAACAATCACCAGTCCCATGGGATTAAGGACTGCTCCTTCTCCTGGCGCTTCTACAGATCATAAAGGTGAAGATTACGGCTTTCCGGAAGGAACTGCACTTCGCTTTCTTGGTCAGGGATCTGTTTCAACACATTCAGGCCAAGGCACTGCAGGTAATGTATCTGCATTACGTACTGGCCCCTACGAGCTACAAACGTTCCATTTAAGTGAGTTGCCCCAGGCGGCTACTACACGGCGCAACGAGGCCGCTACAAGCGCAACAGGAACCACAACTGACGTTACGCCAGAGGTCTGGGCTCAAGCGTATGTCCAGAATCAAATTGAAAACCAAACGCAACAAGGCAAACTGATTGATGCACTCATCAATGTGATTGGCGAAAAAGAAAAACCTAAGCCCCTGATGGAGCAGCTGAAGGAAGGATTGATTGGTGGTGCACTTCAGCAAGCATTAACACCTAGAAACTTTCTTTCTCAGTTCACGGGTTCCGACCCTTACCTTCAGGGTCAACAGTATGCGACAAGTCAATTTTTTGGATTATGATTGATTTTCTAGAACTATAATTAATTGATACTGGAAGTTAGAAGTGCAGTTATCTGACTTTGACAAAAGTAGGGTCAGGTATCACCTGGGCTATTTCACGGTTTCCGTGCCAGCGGGGGACTACGCCCGTTTGGAAGAAGCCATGAATACCGTACCAGATTCATATTTCTATGACAAAATTGTTATTCAAATCGGCCGTTGTGATACGGCTGAAAAGAAAACAGAAGTCGCAACTTCTCCTTCTACTCGGTTAGAAAGCATCATTGGCGACGTTGATCGTACAATTCGTTCTAGCAACGCCAAAGAAGCTCTTAAAGTTTGGGATGAAATTTATCTCTACGAAACTAATCGTTTAGCAAATATCTTGTACGTTCCAAACTACAAGGATCCTTTTCAGGCACGATATCGTTATGAACGATCAGGTGCAGAGTTTATTCAGGCTTTACCTGGGCCAGCTGATACTGCAGTGGGTTCTCGTATTTATCTTCATGAGGTTTGGCGCTAATGGGTAATACATTCCTGCAGATGTTCATGCGAAGCGCTCCAGCCGCTCTTCGCGCAGTAAAAGGTTTTGGTGCCAAAGCAGCACCTCAAGCTGTTAGACAGGTTGCTGATACTGTCACCAATCCGCAAACGTATCGCGCACTGGCATCCAAAGCTGAAAATGTGCTCCAGCGTGGACTACCCGGTCAGTTTGCCGGCCCCAACTTTGGTAATATTCCCGCACGTTTTACAGGGTTAATTAGCGACGTGGCTGGTATGCCAGCCGGTATTCAGCGTTCTGCTCAGGCAGGGATGGTTAACCGTGCTATCCAAGAAGCTGCAGGTGCTGTCCCACAGCTGGCGCGTGGTGCGCAACAGTACGCAACCGGTGCATTAAAAGCTCCTGTTATCGGAGATGTTATTCGCACTGGACAAGCTGTAGTTACTAGCCCTCTGCAAACCGCAATTCAAACGGGTGGTCAGTTTGCTAGAGATCCCGCTTTGCGTCGTGAGTTCCTAAAGCAATTTGGTGGAACATCTGAGAAGGCTGCGCGTACTTTAGCCGGTGGTGGTGGGATCAACTTTGGTCAGGTGGGCAGCCTGATGAGGAATCTTCAAGGGATTGGCCCTACGGCTTTGAACCCATTAGCAACCAGAACACCCACAACTTTATTGGGAAAAACAGGTAAGCTTTTTAATCCTTTAAACCCTCTTAATGCAGGAGCATATCTTGCGGGCGGTGCAATTTCTGCTTTCTTTCCTGAAAATGATGTTAATAGAGGCAATGCCGAGCTTTTTGCTTATACACCCGGCGGAGTAATTCCTAAACTTGGCGTCACAACTATATTTGGTGCAACCCCGGCAGGACCAAAAGATGAATCTGAGCTTATTCGTCAATCCAATGCTCTAAGAGATATTGGTCAAAACTATACAGTTAATGGGATTACTTATGATTACAAAACAGGCAGAGCGTTAAATCCTCCTGATAATATATTTATTCCTGCAAGCCAATCTTTTGGCGGTGGTGGTTCTCCACCGCCTCCTGCTCCTCCTCTGCCGCCACCTCCGGGTGTAAGTAGTTCTGGAGCACAAGCCGGACAACAGACACCCATTGCCTCAGATGTTCCCATTGGTGGATCATTTGCAGGTGGCCCTACCTATGGCGGGGCTGGCATGTCTACTGGGGCCGGTGTTCCCGCACAACGTCAAAATGTCCAACAACGCCAACTCTCTCAAGAAGTACTTAATGCTGCTCAGCAGTACGCTGCTCCTGCAGGTGTCTCCCTTCCTTCCTTCTATGCGGGCCAGCAGCAACTGGGTAGGAGTATGGAACAGACTGGAGAGCTACAGCGCCAGCTGAAGGATCTTGGTGGTGCTATGGGGATGCAACCAGAAGCCCTGATGCAATGGGCTCAAGCGAATCCCGGTCTTGCTTACCGCGAACTACAACGCCTGAAAGGGAGGAACCGGTAAAGATGGCTCCCGCACGCGTTGGTATTCTTCCACAAGAAGAACGCATGGCAATTATCCAAGGCGCTAGGAAACTTGGCCTGGACCCCTATGAGTTTGGTGCCTTCCTATCTTTGGAGTCTGGCGCCAATATGGACCCCAATATTGTTGGGGGTGCTGGTGGACGCCACAAAGGCCTAATTCAATTTGGACAGAATGAGCAACAGATGTATGGCATCTCAGGTCCACAGACCAGAGCTGGTCAGATGCCTGCTGTTCTCCGTTATTTTGAAGACCGTGGCTACCGGCCTGGCATGGGTATTGGTCGTGCTTATGCCACTGTCCTTGGTGGAAATCCAAATGTTTCTTTAAATCAAAAGGATTCTTTTGGAACTTCTGTTTCGGGTGCTTTGCCACGTTTCCGCAAAGGAGGTGATCTTTATAACAACGCACGTCGTGTGCTTGGGGATATACCTCCTGTTGGAACGCCGGTTGCGGCTGCTCCGGTATCTAGGCCTGCACCTGCACCTGCAATCGAACCGCAAATTTCAACAGAGGCGTTGACAACCGCTCTTCGGAAGCGGAAGGCAACCTCACTGTTGGATACGGTTAAGGCGGGTCTGATGGAAGGCTTGATGCAACGGGCATTCCCTAGTGTCCCAGATGTGTTCGGCACGATGGGCTTAGGTCCACTTGGAGGCCTTTACTGATGTCATACGCTGATTATGCGGATAAGTACAGCCCTGGCGAATACTATCGTTCAGTGTATGGATCTAATCGTTTTCGGTTTGCTCCTAATACTGAAACAACGATGGACAGTGAATCCTTTCAGCGATTCCTCAATCTTCAGAGGAATCCTGAAAGTTTATTCAATGAAGCTGTCAAATATCCAAAAGGGTTTACTGACTACATGTCTTTCATGACTGAGTTTGGTTTAACACCAAGGGCATAACAGTCCTTTATAATGAGAAAAAAGTAAAGCAAAGACGTGGCCAGCACTTCTACGAATAAGCAGCCCCTCCTGATTGACCGCCCACTGTTTGATTCTGTGCGTGTCACAACTCAAACCGTGGGTAATCAGGCCGGCAATACAATTTTTGTGCAGGGTGGTCAGGCCCCTTCCATCTTGGTGGACATGGATGCGCCCCTGGAGGAAGATAATAATAATGGTGGCGTGATTGATTCGATCAGTATTGTCCGCAACGATTATTATCGTGATGCTGATTACGTCGTCTCAAGCGGCACTTCTGGCACTGTGATTTCTTTGACCAGTGGTCAAATAGTATTTGTATCTCAAACCGGTGTTCTCGCCAATCCTTCTGCCAGTGGTTTTGGTTATTACACATATACCGGTGCAACTACCCTGACAGGAATTAATACTAACTTGGTATATTCAGGTGGCACTTCAAGCGGTTTTAACTACAACGGTGTCAGCTATGGCAATCAGCCAGAAGTTACTTTCGTGTTCTATCACACCCGTGGTACCACAACCCCCATCCCTGCGTCTGGAGATTACAGACTTTTATTCGCTAAACAAGTGCCAGCCAACACTCAACGTGTTGATTGTTCAGATGTAATGCCACAACTAACTGCTCCAACTGTGGCCGCAGGTAATACTACTGATCTGGCTAACGGTGTGCCTCTTCGTAACCGTGGTATTTACTTAGAGCGTGGCGACCGTATTTATGTTGGTGTATTTGCGGACGGTCCCAACGTTTCTGGTTATACCCCAGGCGCACACGTTTACGCACAAGGCGGTTTCTATTAAAAATGGCGCAGAAAGTTGGAGGTCAATTTGGTACCTTTAACAACCGCACAGATTACAAGCTGGGTGCCATAAAACCAATTACCACTGAATTCTCCAGGAGTTCGGTACCAAATTCTATCGTTGCCATGGACCGCGAGTCTGCCTGGGCACGATGGAGACGTGGTTATGAGATTGCTGTCGCAGTAGGTATTCAAAAATCATATAACTTTCCTTTTCGTTACACACTACCTGTACCAGCAGGAACTTCGTTGCCCCCTGGTAATGACCCAGTAATTATTGGTGTTCTACAAGGATTCCCTACATCAAACCGTGAATTTGGCATTCATTGGACAGGGTGCCGTGTAAGTGCTCTTCTTCGTTTTGATAATGTATTTGATAGCACGGGAACAAGGGCCAGCGTCGACTCTTATACAGAAGACGCCGACTACTGGTATGTAAAACTTGCGGGGAGTTGGTCTTCGGCCAACCCACTTCCCCCTCCTTTATATATACCAGGGGTTGGTGGTGGTCCCAACCTTAAACCTCTTATTGGCGAGGTTGTGGAAGATCGCGTTTTAACAGCAGAAGGTATTCCTATTACTGCGGCATCACTCAATCCTGCTACTGATACCAAATATGGGTACGTGCAGTCCCTTTTGATAGACATCGATCAGGACAATGGAATCCTGAAGCTACAGAAAAATGGATCCTTTGAGGCAACCATTGATGGAGTTTTTGTTACCCCTGCTACTAGGCCGCCTGCTTTTAATCGTTTCTTGATTCTTGGCAGTAGATACTCCTGCACTTGCCAAGATTTTAGTCGTCGTAGTTACGCTGATTTTAGTAAACGCAATGAAAATCAAACAACAAAAAGATTCCCATATACCAGGCCTGCGGGTTTGAAATTTGGTCGGCATGAAATCTTAACCGACTCTTTTGGCAACGTAAACAACAACGTTGACACAGAGCTTACTAACAATAGAAATCTTGAGCTAACCTTTGAGTCTATAGATAACCCAGGTTTATTCCGCGAGTTTGGTGGCCGCTACTTGAGGAACACAAGTTCTCCTGGCGCATCAGAAGGCCCCTCCACGTTTGTCGACTACAAAGCTAAGGACAATCAGATCATCTCCTTTAGTGACTACTGGAGTCCATTGTTAGAAGAGATGCGTTACTGCAAACACATTTACGCCCTCCGTTTCCAGGAAGGGATTCTTTTACCTGAACCATCTGACTTACCTGTAGAAATGGACGAGGGAATCGTGGCCTGGGAACAACGTTTAACAAGGGAGCTGGCAAATGTAAAAAACAATATCAACTACATGAATTCTATTAAAGGCTTGTCGTACATGGATATGCCACCCAAGAATCTACAATCGCCACAAATGTTGCCAATGCTTCAAAAACTTTTAAACATTCCAACTAGCTTTATTAGGTTGGAAAACTTTTCCCTTCAAAATAAGGATGGTTCTTTCACATGAGCGTTGAATTTGGTGACGTGGTTGAGACACGGTACGTAACATCAGAAGAACAGTTAAGCCGTAGCCAGTTTGGTTTTAGTCCCGTATTCTTTAGCGGGAGCCCCATTGTGTACACCCCAGGAGATGTTGTACACCTTCCCTATACATCAGGCGAGCTATCTACCATGGAAGCAGTTGGGTTGGCCTGGGGAGCCTTCTCAAGTGGTGTTGGACCAGAGTAATATAATGTAAACTTGTATTAGTCCAGCAGGACTGATTAAGAAATTTTTTATTACTTGCGAGTGGAAACCACGCCTTCTTAGGATTTGGTCATCCAACTCATCTCAGCCATGTCTCAAGCACCGCCTGTTGATCAGCGGATTGTAGATGAGTACTTTCAGCTGGCTTCTCATAAAAAAACAAAAGATGTAGCGTGGCTCTATGCCATGGTTGCCACCTTTGGAATCAAACCAGATCAGTTAATTGATTTCCATTGGAGTGATGACGATTCTATTTGTGTTCCCGGTAAAAAACGTATGATCCACCCACTGCATCCACAGTGGGTTTTACTTTTTGAACTCAAAAAAAAACAGCCCTGCAAACTACAGAGCCGTTGGGATTTCCTGTCTTTTTCCTTATACAGAGCCATGGCTTATCAAGAAACTCAGTTAAACATAACTGATCTTTTGCTCGCGCATCGCATCCGTAAAGATCATACTCGTCCCTTCAAACCAGAGAAGCAGCTTTCTCGTGTTTTTTCAGCTGTTGCCTGACAGCTGAAACATTCCAACGATAGGTATCGCGAGAGCGTGTTTCAGGGAAAGCGGCGTAATGCGGCCCTAGTTTTAACGTACCGTTGTCGCGGTATTTGAAAAGTGTCTTTCGATCAAGCCCAAGAAGCTCTTCGGCCTTTTGGATGGTGACCCACCCATTTGCTTTGATCATGACGCACAAAAACGTGTACACTGATAGGATAACGCTCCAGCCACAACCCACAAGCTCCTTAAGCTTTGTTTTAGATTTTTGTTACGTGTTGATACATGTAAGGGGAAATTAAAATGGTTTAACAGCTACTAAAGAGCATGTTCAATAGTGAACAGGAACCCCTCGCCCTGCTCATTGAATTAACTCCCAAACTAGCCAAGAGACGCTATCGACAATCCATTTACGAAGCTTGGGATAACCAATGCGCTTATTGCAAGGCAGAAGCAACAAGTTTGGATCACGTAATTCCAAGGTTTAAGTCTGGATCTAACAACAGAAATAATCTGGTCCCTGCGTGCAGAAGGTGTAACACAAATAAAGCAAGTACAAAGATGGAAGAGTGGTATCTACAACAAGAATTTTTTGAACAAATCCAACTGGATAGGATTAAAGCCTGGACTTCCCAAGAGTTGGTTGACCTTTTTCAAGAAAGTTATTTTAATTTGCAGCCAAATATTGCGGTTTAATTGTTGGTAAGATATTAAAAAAGGTTTGTAATAATGGCCATTCGTTACGATGCGGCACAACGTTCATGGGTTGTTACTAATGAAAAAGCAGATTACCCAACAACTTTTAAAACTGATAACGACACTTCCAGGTTTACAAAACATCCTACAAATTTAAAAACAAATTATCCTGTCCCCAATCTTTTATTTACTAATTACAAAATTGATTATCCCATACTGCGTACAGACTACCCAATAGACAATACTCCTGCACCAAACCCTGCAGACTATCCGACTGGAGTTTTTGGACAGCCGGGCGGGACTTATACAACTGATAAAATTGCTTGGGATAGAATACAAATTCAAAATGATATCAATGAAGATACGAATAAAAATAACACTAAGACAAATAAAATAAACAGAGAGTTAAACGAAACTAACTATCAAAAGAATTTAGATAACGCAGAAAAAAATATAGAAATAGAAAAAACACGACAAACAAATACAGCATTAAACGCACAAAATACTACTACAAACACAGCGAATAAAGCATTAAATGAAGAAAATTACCGCTTAAACGAAGAAGCTAGAAAATTAAACGCAAACAATATTAAGTTAAATGCTGATAATTTAAAGCAGAACACTCAAAATACTGCAATAAATAACGTTTATTCCAAAACCGTTTCTCTTGCTTCTACCACCAAAGGCGGGGATTATGTCAGCAATAGGGATCAACTTTTTACGGGAGATTTAATAAAGGCGGGTTTGAGTGCAAAAGATGCACAAACCGTAATTGACAATGCAAAAGATAACTATAAACTTTTTTATCAAACAGAAAAACTCATTCCATGGGACAGCTCTCTTGGAGCGACACCTCCTCACGGTACGTTTGATCCCGCTTATTACAAAAATCAAAACCCAACGGTCAACGCAGCCTGGAATAAAGCTGTTGCTGCTGATGATATCGATATTACTGAACGTTATGGTGAAAATAATTACTATTGGCAGCACTATACAACCACAGGCAAAGCGCAAAATCTGCGCGGTAACAAGGAAGAAGATATCATTGCGGCAAACATATATACAGAAAATGTTTTAACTGATAAAGAAATTCAAGACATTCGAGATCTTCAACTCGGGATTGATTCCGACACAATTACTGAGCGTTTATTAAATATCCCAGAAGTTTCCAATGAATGGACTAAAGCCCGCCAGGGCGATTCTTATTGGACTCAACTTGCAAAAGAAAAATATTTAGACCCAACAAAAGCAGATGAATTTGCAGCTCTTTTTCGTCTGTCAGAGCGTCCTGAAGATAAACAAATATCACTGACATACAACGTTAATACTGGCACTGGCATCACTCAACTTGAGGAAGCCATTAATGAATTAATTGGCGCCAAAGCGCAGGTTGATACGAAAAAGTTTGCAGCTCTTAATCAAACCATACTTAAAGATACAATTCAACAGATGAAAAAGGTTCGAGCTGAGCAAGAGGTAATGAGTTTTTACCGTGGCTTCTCAGGTTTTTCAGAAGTTCTGGATATTAATAAACAACTTGCCAACAGCCTTCTGGGAGACACTGGTGTTGGTGGCATCCTTTCCTATACGTCTGCTGATAAAGCAGAAGAAGATCTTTTGGGCGCCCTTCAGAATGTCACTGGTATGCGCAGTAATGTTGGTTACAACTGGCAACAGTGGTTTGACAAAGCAATTAAAGAAAAATACAGCATTGATTATTCAATATTTGAACCCCTGGAAGAAAAAAAAGATATTATTTCCGCTTTTACTTCTACTGATAAAAAGCCTTTTGATGCAACAACAGGGAAATTTAACGATGGGTTTTTAAAATCAGCTGGATTTGATACCACTGAAAAGCTTGTTACTTTTTTAGAAGCACAGGGAGAAGAAGGGAAAACAATACTTGACGCAATCAAAGGCGACCCAGGTGAAGACGCAAAATCCATACTGGTTCCAATTCAATCACGCCTAGAAGCTGACATCAGAACCCTAGATGACGCCAAAGAGCGTGGCATTGCAACTTCTTATCAAGTTGGCGATAAAACTGAAATGATGAATATTGAAGCACAATTTGCCAGAAACTATATTGATGAATACTTAATGCCACGATTTAATACAGCACGTTCAATGGATGAATTTGTTGAGTATCTCGATGTTCGTCAGGAAGAAAAAAACCCATTCCAAACACAAGATACTTATGACGCTGTCAAAACGTTAGGTAACTTGTATAGTAAAAAATATCTTGACGAAATCAAACAACAAGAGTCTCGCTCTTTTGATCCAAATTTCTACTTTAATCCAACAGGTGACGAATCACGCACCACGGATTACGCCAAACAAAAACAAACTGTAGAAGAAGATTGGGCCAAAGCAAAAGCAGGTGATCCTTATTGGAATTCCCAGATTTATCGTTTTGGCATTGACGTTAACAACAAAGCAGCATTTGCACGTATGCACTTTGAAGTTAAAGGACAAGGTCAAGGATACGATGCAGCTGATGACATTACAAATGCTAGTAAAATTAAAAACTATCTTTATGAGACCGTTGTTCCGGTCATGAAAGAAGAAGCTTTCAAATTAGATACCGTTTTTGGTCGATTTATTACACCAGAAGAATTTGCTGATGAGATACTTCAGGGTTTGGATCCTGAAAAAACACCCGAAGCATGGAAAGAAGTACTAGATCGTTACGGTATCTCTGAGGTTGACGGTACTCTTGATGACGTTAAACAGTTTATTATCGAAACTTTACGCAGCGGTTCTGCTCAAGATATTAGAGAACAGCTTAAGTACTTAAATGAAAAACGTGAAAAACCAACTCAAGAAATTCTTGGCGTAACGTACATTGATCGTCCAGAAGATTACAAAGATGACTTAGCAAAACCAACAACAGAGTTATATTCTATTTTTCAAAAATCCGGATACCAAGGAACAGAGGATGAATTTTATACCAACATGTTCCCTGACCTAGATCGAAACGAGCAGGTATTGCTTACTAAATCAGGTAAAAATGAGGCGTTGAAAACTTATGGTTTAGATCTATCAGATCCATTTGCCTCCCTTGGAACGATTGAAGGTTTCTTTCCGGAAGAGGAAAAAAAAGTTGATGAAAAAACTTCTAAAGAAACAGCAAAAGATTTTTATACAAACTATTTTAGAATTGGTAAAGATGATGACGAGGAAGAAGCGCCTAACTCCGCTACTGGCCAAGCATTTCTCGGTGAATTCGCTTCGATGTTTAAGGGCCTCTAATGTCAGATAAAAGAAAAAAAGCTGCAACAGCAGCCAAGATTGCTAAAGACAAAATGGCGTGCAACAAACCACGTCGTACCCCTGGCCATGCAACTAAATCGCATGTAGTAAAAGCATGTAAAGGCGGTGAGGAAAAGATTATCCGTTTTGGTCAGCAAGGTGTAGAAGGTGCGGGTAAGAACCCAACCACAGAAAAAGATAAAGCCAGGAAAAAGTCATATTACGCAAGGCATAATGCCCAGGATTCAAATCCAGGAATCATGTCTGCTAGGTACTGGAGTCACCGCGTGAAATGGTAGATGAGGTAAAGTGGTAACGCCAATTCAATCCCGTCATGGCTAAACCCAAAGCAGTAACAAGCGTCAAACTTGAGTCCAAGCCTAAGAAAACGCGTCAAGGACAAGGGCAAAATAGCTTGCCTAGCCATGGCCGTAAAAAAATGCGTGGCCAAGGTCGATAACAACTGTATTTTTATATGTGTAATATGGGAGTACTTGTTGTACTCCCATGTCTGATCTGCGAGAAGCTGTTGCTTTAATTCGTAAATACGAAGGATTCAATGAGAAGGCGTTTTCTGCAGATGAGGCGGGTACTTACGCGATTGGGTATGGTACCCAATATTATCCGGACGGTTCTCCCGTTAAGAAAGGGCAATGGTGCACCAAGGAAAAAGCACTGGAATACCTGTTCTGTGAAGTCAAAGCTATCCGTGGTCTTCTAGCAGATCTGGATATTCATCTGCATGGATTAACGGAACAGGGCTTGATTTCTTTTGTTCACTCGGTAGGCTGGAAACCGTTTCTTTACAGCCCCATTGTTGATTGCATCCAACAGGAAGACTGGGCTGCTGTAGCAGAAGAAATGACGCATTGGATCTTTGATGAAAGCCATAGGGTCATTGGTGGCCTTATTGATAGGCGTCGCGAGGAAGTTGAACTTTTTCTGCACGAGATCAACGAAAACCCCTGGCTTTCAACTGAAGTTTTAATGAGAGCTTTTCGTAATTACACCGCTGCTCCCAACCAAGTACGTGCCATACGACAGTTGGAAGAGAACATCAATCCATACGTTTTGGCGGAGTTTGCCAACTCCTTCGCAATCGATGAAGATCCCTGGGTATTTTCAGAAACAGATGCCATTGAATCGTTATTTGCCGGTTAGCCTTAAAATAGTTTCATCAAAGCCATGAAAAACGCAATGGAGAAATCAGTAGAGCCACGGGAGTTTGAGCTGCCCCTGGAACTCCAATTTTCAATGCGTAAGGCTGAGATCGTTGCCATGGAGATGACATGGGATGAACTTTACTCAGCCCTATTGAATCTTTATCATCAACGTTTAATGGAATGGCAAGCAGTTAAAGAAATTCTGGCGGACGAAAATATCCAACTGGATTTTGACGTACCCACCGACCTCGAACTGGAAGAACTTGCCGCCGCCTGCGCGTTTTACGAAGACGGCGACGATGATGAAGATGAGCTACAACCTTTTTAAGCGTCACCTAATTCAATTAACCGGTTGAGATACCACTGTGCCTTCTTCAGTGATTCTGTCCCGCCTTTATGGCGCTCACGCCAAATATACTTCATGCAATTTCCCTTGCAGTAACCACGAAATTCTTCGATGGTTAAAGCCGCCTCAATGGCTTCGATGCATTCAATGCCCCCATCAGTGTAATGAGAGGGATGGTTTACAGGATCTTCCTGAATCACGGGAGGCCCCTGAAGCGTAGACTCAATAGTGCTTTCTCCAAAACCTTTAGGGAATTCTGAATTCTCCAACAGGTCAACAGCTTTTGCCCAGGGTACAGGGCAAATACCGTCTTTACACTCATCAAGCCCAACAACGTCGGAGGGGATATCGTCTTCTACCGGCGCAAACCACGACGTTTGGCGGAAAGGTCCCTCTCCCCCTCCGGTACTGCTTCCAGTTCCATCACCAGAGTTTTGGGTTTCGGGCTGGCTCCCATCATTGAGCCCTCTTCCGCTGAGGGGATATAACCTGTCAGACCAGGACGTTGACCCTCTGCTAGTGAAAGATTTTGCCTCTCGTTCCCTTCCTGACATGCCGCTAATCCTCGGTTGTACATGTCATATAAGGGTACATCATTTTCTTCATTTGCGAGAGGCTGACCGAAGTCTTCTTCCGTAAGACAACGTGACTTTACTTCATCTTGTACAAACGCATCCAAGAACGATGCTGCGTTATGCATCATATTCAGTACTTGAGTTACTCCTCTTACAATAATACTATGCCAAGATTCTTTGACCCTACTTACGACCCAAGACAGGACTCAGGAAGTTCTGGTTCGGAAGTAACCGATCTTAACCCCGAACGTAATTACGATACGGACTTACGGCGTATTTCGGAAGAAGAGCGTCCTGGCGTTGCAGAAATTAATGACGATCAAACACGCATTAGGCGTTTCATTACTGCCGCCAAGGCGTCCAATAAATTTCGACAGAAAGCATCTATTGACGAACCTACGTTACGGGGTGAAACTCCACGATCAGAAGCAACGATTGGGGGTGTTGAAGTTCCCAGTATGGGTGATGAATACGGAACTGTAGGCAGTGTTGGATACGCTAAAAAACCAAGATCTCAATCAGGTGCTTTCTACGGTTTTAATTAATTCCAATTTTGGCTAAAGTCTTCAGAATCAAGGGCGTCTTGCATCTGGCCGAGTAAGTCCTGAAGCATATTCAAAACCCACTGAGTATTCTCTGGTCGGAACCGCGCCAGAGCAGAGGATAGTTCTTGGTTCTCAAGAAACACAACTTGTTTTTCCAAGATCTCAAGGACATCCATCCTCTGCTCAAGGTTATCGCGATTCATGCTCAGGCCTTGGAGTAAACGACTTCTTGTGCCTGGTTCTGGTACTTACCCTTCCGGTCTTGGTACGAGACCTCACAGGGGGTGCCACGTAGGAACAACAGCTGAATGATGCCCTCGTTGGCGTAGATGCGATTGAATTGACCCGTAGCATTACTGATTTCTAAGGTTAGATAACCTTCCCAGCCAGCCTCTGCCGGAGTAATGTTAGCGATAATGCCAGAACGTGCATAGCTGCTCTTGCCCATGGCGATCACAGTCACGTCTTGAGGCAGCTGAAGACGTTCTTCTGCTACCGCTAAACAGTAGCCATAAGGCGGCAGAAGAAAATACTGCCCCTTCTCATCTTCTAAAAGTTCAGAATCTGAAAGAATTTTGGGATTGAAATCTTTTGGATCGGACACTCCTTCCTGGATGCGCCCAAAGATTAAACACTGTTTAGGTGAAAGACGAATGTCATAACCATATGAGCTAAGTCCATAGCTCAAAATACGGCGTCCACTTTCTTCGTTTACCAAACGATCAGTAAACGGCTTGATCATTCCCTGGTTCAGGGCAAATGCTTTAATTTCAGTGTCGCAAAGGATTCCCATGGATTCCATCAATCGTCTTTAACTATACAGAACTCAGTAGATAACGCGGCCAAATTGCTCGTATGTTTCAATAAATTTCATAGTTGCAGCGCCGGAATTACTTTTTGGTTGTAGATACACCACAAATGAGCTACAGGTCTTGTGCTGTCCGATTCCTTCGCTAGTATTTTTGATTAACGTTGGTACTGTCTTCAGAAAACAGATAGGAAAATCAAAGATTTTTTGTTCGTATCGAATCATGTCAGGACAGTTGGTGAAATATATACCTTGTTCCACTTCGTCGGCTAACCACTTTCGGTACAGTTGACGAAACCACACAGCGTGAGACGATACCAGGGTCGGAGATGAAGCCCTGGTCATCTTCCATTTATCTAACTTTTTATCAAAGTAGTAGCAACCACTGGGAGGAAAGAGATACACTTTTCCAAACCACTGTTGCATGTTAAGCCCATCTTGCTGTGGGCTGAAAAACTCATCAGCTTGCACATAGTTTTGAGCTACTTTAGAGCTGGCGGGATCTAGATTGATGCTACCCATGACAATATTGGCAGCCTGTACCAACTCCGTGGGCGTTATCAATTCAAGATCTTCGCGTCTGCCGGTAACGCGACGAATGCTCATACGTCCACTACCTTGTTGTAATCGATTTCCAAATAACGAATCCCTTCATCATCATTAATGATGTAACCTGCCTTTTCTTCGGGATCAATTTTTTGGGCGGCCTCCAGAATTCGACGGAACGTTTCTACCAGATCGTGGTTGTTATCCCGCTCAAACGCTTCTTTTGCACTGTTTATTTCCTCTAACGACATATAAAACACCCCGCGTTCCTGTTTTGGTTGAAAACAAATCACACCAGGACCAGCGGCCTGCCAGAAACGGTAGTACATTTCACCCATGTCACCCAAAATAAAATCAACCGTCTGGCCAAGCATCTTGGCTTTAGTTTCATCTACATCACCCTGCAACGCAGAGTGAATCAACTTTTCTCGACGGTTCATTTGGAATCAATCCCTGCTTTGTAAGAGATTCTAGAAGTTTTGGTAATGGTTTGTAAATGACCACTAGCTTGCCTAGGTTGCCTCGTTTTTTAATAAGCTTGTTATTTTCATCACGGAGTTTATCGAATTCCCCGGAACGAATTAAGTATTCTGCAACGCATCTTAATCGGCGCTTCAGAGGAAGTTCCGCCTGTGGAAATTTACCACAAATAGTATCTGGATTCATATCAACAAAAGCAATTCGCAACCTGTTCGCCAATGTCATTCCAGAGTTGACATCTTCTTCTTCATAATTTTTAATGTTTTCTAAATAACGTCTTAAGCACCCATCATCAAAAGAACCAGAAGGCGGCAAAAATTCCTGAACCTGATTAAACAAGGATTCAGGTAAATATTCAAAACAGTTCTTAACTGTGAGATTAAATAAATCAATATCTTGGAATCGGTTAGTCATTATTCAAGTTTTTCCTGAGTACTTTTATATTTGTTTCCATAGAAATCGGACAAGCTAATTTCCTTATTCTTGGAAAAGGACATTACCAAATAGTTCCAAGGAATACGGATAACCGCTTTTTTACCTGGATCCGGAGCAATGTTGACGTAATGCAATCCTTCAGTCCAACCTTTTTCTGGTTGTTTTTTTCCGACTGCAATCCAGTTTCGAATGGTTTGATCAGAAACTGCCAGGCGACGAGAGCATTCTTCAGTGGATATGTACTCATCAGTAAAAGCCTGTGGATTTAACCTGTCTGTTTCTTCGGTTTGATACCGGCTATGCCACATGGATGCCAGGATGTTTCGCACACCCTTCAGCTCATGGGCAATGTCTTCTAATCCTTTTCTGATACCAATTGATGACATTGCTTCAAACGATCTCTTTAGATGTTAGGGTGTAAATTAGTTTTCTGCATGATTATGGAAGACCAGGTTCCTTACAGCACCCCACCTCAAATCACCACTCCGCCTCAAAACCCTCTTCCTGGGACGCTTGATCCGGCAATGCTTGAGTCCCTGAAAGAGCGGGCGCGTCAAGAAGCGATCCGGATAACCATGCTTCAACGTCAGGATCAGGCTCAAGAATTTCGTCCTGCACAAGAGGAATATTCCACTCCTCCACAAAAGGCACAAACCAGTTTTCAAGTTCCAATTCAACAAAACCCTCAAGTTGTTTATGTGCGACGCAATTTAACCATTGCAGAATTAATTTTAGTTTTTGCAATGGCCTGTGGCTTGGTTTTGGGCGCCCAAGGTACCTGGTATTTTGCAACCAATATTTTGCCCAGGGTTGAAATTAGAATGAAATAAAGCTAAACACAGGTCTTTTATAATTTACTTTATAAAGCTCGTGTTTGTGTAGTGGCTAATAGGCGTATAACAGAGCTGCCAGCAATTTTGTCGTCATCAATCAATGATGACGACTTGCTGATGGTCGTTGACGTTGCAGAAATAGACCCCGGTTTAAAGAATAAAAAATTAAATTTTGCCAATATAAAGCAATATTTAAACAATTACTACCTTAACTCCACAACCGGAGATATCACAATTGGCGGCTCCCTGGTTGTTGCCAACAATTTAACAGTTAGCGGAATTTTTAACCCCAACGTACTCAACGTTAGTGGCACTGGTACTTTTGCTCACCTAGTTGTTACTGGTAACGCACAGGTACAAAATGTTTTAAGTGGTGCGACGATAACTGGTATTCAAATTAACGGTTTAAACGTTAATGCCACAACCGGAAATATCACAACATTAACGGTCGGTACGGAAACAGTTGGTACTGGTAATTTTACCCGTGTCAATGCGGTAACAATTACTGGTACAACAGGTTTATTTAACAACATATCCGGACAAACCGTTAACAGTGCAACCGGTATTTTTTCAAATATCAGTGGTACAAACGTTACGGGTGTAAATGGGGTCTTTACGACTCAAATTTCAGGTGCCGTTGTTACCGGTGACGCAGGACGCTTTAGCAATATTACGGGGGTTAGCGGTGTCTTCACAACCCGTTTATCTGGCGCGATCATTACTGGTGACGCGATTCTTAGTACAAACACCACAGGTGTTAGTGGCACATTCACTACACGGCTCTCTGGTTTAACTATCACCGGAGCTACTGGTTTATTTGCAACATTAACTGGAGTTTCGGGTGCTTTTACATCCCAACTTTCAGGAACAACCATTACTGGCGCAACGGGTGCCTTTACGAACTTTACCGGATCTTTCGGAGCTTTCACTACTCAATTATCGGGCGCTGCAATTACTGGTACATCTGTTAACGCAACGGTTGTTACTGGCGTATCAGGTGTATTCACTAGTGACGTATCCGGCGCCATTATCACGGGTAATGTTGGAAGGTTTACTTCAATTACCGGTACAACGGGCGTCTTTACTTCTCGTGTTTCTGGTTTAACAATTACTGGAGTAAGTGGGTTATTCCAACGAATCGAAGCTCTGACTGGCGTTTTTGTTGAAACTCTTTCTATTCCAACAATCACCACGACAGGCAACATTATTGCTGGCGGAAACCTGATTATCAGCGGTAACGGAACCATTTCATCTGGCCTTACGGTCAGCGGAACACTGTCTGGCACCACAGTTACAGGTGCAACTGGTGGTTTTGCTATCTTGACTGGTAACGAAATTTACGGGCTGACCAGTATTTCTGGCGCCACAATTACAGGTGTATCTGGCTCCTTTACCAGGGTTACAGCTGTTAGTGGAGTCTTTACCACTACCCTGAGTGGTGCAACTGTCACTGGTAATACCATCAACGCAACAACTGGTAATTTTGTCACTGGCATTTTTAATTCAGTTTCTGGTTCTGTTATTACAGGCAATGCAGGGCGTTTTACTCTCATTACGGGTATCTCTGGTGTCTTTACTTCTCAACTTTCAGGCGCTGTTATAACAGGCATTACAGGTTCCTTTGCAAACGTCAATGCAGTAAGCGGGGCATTCACAGATCGAATCTCTGGTGCAATCATTACAGGAGATGCGGGCCGTTTCAGCAATATCACTGGTGTTTCTGGTGTTTTTACCACCAGTATTTCTGGTGCAATTGTCACGGGCGCTGTTGGTAATTTTGGTACAGTTACAGGAATTAGTGGGGTATTTACATCTCAGATTTCTGGCGCAACCATTACAGGAACCGCAGGCAACTTTACGAACATTACAGGCGTAAGCGGCGTATTTACAACAGAGGTTTCTGGAGAAAATTTTGTTGGTGAGAACGCGGTTTTTAACTACGTCACAGGTATTACCCGAGTAGAAGGCGGAACTGTTTCCGGTAACACAGTAACGGGTAATACTGGTTTATTTGACAATCTAACGGGCGCAACTGGTAACTTTACAAGACTTAACGGCACATTAATCAGTGGTGTAAGTGGTGTATTTACAACGCAACTTTCTGGGCAAAGTGTTGTTGGTGATAACGCAACATTTGGTTTTATTACCGGCACTACCAGGGTAGAAAGTGTGACCATTTCTGGTGGCACAGTAACTGGTAATACAGGTTTATTTGGTAACCTAACAGTCGCAACTGGTAACTTTACTCGTATTTCTGGTACGTACATTACTGGCGCCACAGTTGAGGCTGTAACCGTTAATGCAGTAACCGGTAACTTTACAGTTGCTAACTTTACACAAACTACAACAGGTAGCATCAGTGTTAGCGGCAGTGGATATTTTGGTAGCGGTGTATTTACAAGCGGTGTTATCTCTGGTAGTGCCTATTACGCCAGTGGTGGTGTTTTAATTGTCAGTGGCTCCGGTGATATTCGTCCATATGGTCTGTTCAGCTTTCCAGCAACAACGGGAATTTCTGGTACATATTTACAGACAAACTCAGATGGCACTACAACCTGGGCCTCTGTTTCGGCTTCAGCTAATTTATCCGGCCAGACGGATAGCGTTACACCATTTGAAACCAGTCTTGGTTTTGAAGCTGGTTTAGTTAATACAGGAATTAACAATACGTTTATTGGCTATCAAGTAGGTAAAGCTAATACAACAGGCAACAATAACACTGCTGTTGGTTACAATGCTTTAGATGTCAATACAACAGGTGTTAGTAACACCGCAATTGGTTCCAGTGCTTTAACTTCTAATACAACAGCCTCTGGTAACACTGCAGTTGGTCGTGCTGCTTTAGCTGCCAATACAACAGGCGCTGGTAACACTGCAGTTGGTGTTAGTGGTTTAGTTGCTAATACAGTAGGCTCCCGTAACACTGCAGTTGGTGTCAATGCTTTAGCTACCAATACAACAGGCGCTGGTAACACTGCAGTTGGTCATAACGCTTTAGATGCCAATACAACAGGCGCTAATAACGTTGCAATTGGTGAAAATGCCTTACTTCTTAATACAACAGGCATTGATAACGTTGCGGTTGGTGACAATGCTTTAGATGCCAATACAGTAGGCTCTAGTAACACTGCAGTTGGTATCAGTGCTTTAGGTTCTAATACAACAGCCACTGGTAACACTGCAATTGGTGACGATGCTTTAACTGCTAATACAACAGGCGCTGATAATACTGCAGTTGGTTTTCAATGTTTAGACAGTAATACAATAGGCGCTGGTAATACCGCAGTTGGTGATATTGCTTTAGATGCTAATACAACAGGCGATAACAACACAGCAGTTGGTTATAGTGCTTTAGGTTCTAATACAACAGCCAGTTTCAACACGGCATTTGGTTACCTTGCTTTAAATGCTAATACAACAGGCTCTCAAAACACTGCAGTTGGTGACAGTGCTTTAGATGTTAATACAACAGCCAGTAACAACACTGCAGTTGGTTATGGTGCTTTAGGTGCTAATACAACAGGCACTCAAAACGTTGCAGTTGGTAGTTTTGCTTTACTTGCTAATACAATAGCCAATAACAACACTGCAATTGGTTACCGTGCTTTAATTGGTAATACAACAGGCGCTGCCAACGTTGCAGTTGGTGTTAGCGGTTTAGGTGCTAATACAACAGGCAGTAGTAACGTTGCAGTTGGTTTTGGTACTTTAATTGCCAATACAATAGCCACTGGTAACACTGCAGTTGGTAACAATGCAGGAAACACTTTAACAACTGGGGTTAACAATACCTGTATTGGTAATAATGCTCAAGCAAGCGCAGCAACTGTAACCGGTGAATTCACCCTTGGAAATGCGGATGTTGTAAACCTTCGCTGTGCTGATACTACAATTTCTACGCTTTCAGACGTTCGAGATAAAACAAATATTCAAAATTTACCTTTTGGCGTCACTTTTATTCAGGCTCTGCGCCCTGTTCAGTTTGATTGGGCGACCAGAGACGGCTCCAAAAAAGGTAGAAAAGATTTTGGTTTTATCGCCCAAGAGCTGGACCAAGTTGAACAAACGTTTAACTGTAGTGAGTACACACGCCTTGTTCATAAGGACAACCCAAACATGTGGGAAGCTGATCCCATGAAGACATATCCAATTTTGGTTAAAGCCGTGCAAGAACTTTCTGAACGACTTGCTTTATTAGAGGACAAAGTAAATTAATACAAAAAAACTGTTAAAATTAATTGAGTAAGGTTTTTTACAATGGCTTTTATTAACGCTATCGGTGCTACCAAGGCACTTTCCAGGGCTATCCCCACTGTTAAAACTAACGGTAAAGTAAAAAGTTGGGATCTTACCGTTGTATACAGCTGCAATGGTTTGATCAAAAATTTTGATCGTGGAGCAGATGTTGAGTATTTAGATAAAGAGCCCGCTGATTTCACTAAAGCTGAGCTGTTGGATTTTTGCAATACCGTGCATCTGGACATGGTTTTTGATAGCTTCTACGGCAGCATGACCGGAACCCCTACGGAAGAAAAAATTAACGATTTTGACATTACCTCTCTGAGCTGATCCCTCAATGGATCGGTTTCGACAGCGCCTCCAGCATCTAGAGCACCCTGTCACAAGTGTTTTAGATGTTGGAGCTTATCGCGGCGAGTTTGCACGCCTAGCCCATCAGTTGTTTCCTGGTGCACGCATCAAATGTATTGAGGGAGACGAACGACAGGCGCCATTCCTTCAAGCGTTTAACACAGATTTTTATCTACTTGGCAAAGAAACTAAACAAGTAGATTTCTACACGCTTCCGGAGGAAAGCTGCACAACCGGAAGTTCCATCTATCGTGAGAACACGATCTACTACACCAATCCCGTGGTGCTCAAAAAGTGGATGTATGCAATAGATGATTTAAACTTTCCATCATTTGATTTAATTAAGCTTGATGTACAAGGCGCTGAACTTGACATTTTGAAAGGCGGCAAAAAATACTTCAAACAAACACGACCACGATATCTGCTCTTGGAAACATCAGTCCAGCAATACAATCATGGTGCTCCTTTAGCAGGAAGTGTAATCAGCTACTTGGATAAAAAAGGATACTACTTGCGAGACATCATCGATAATATCTATGATCGGAACAATCAGTTACTCCAGGTTGATTTCCTGTTTGAATGTAATGCCTGATCAACCAAAAGGCGGCACAGAAATCCTTGTTGAAACATTAAAAAGCAAGTTAAATTTCTCCGGAATTAACTTGATTGTTTCTGTATGCAGGCCTGAATTGATTGTTCCAGGTAAAAAAAACATTCTTTTACAAGAATTGAGTTACGACCAAGAAAATGTACAGGGCATGAAGAGCCCTAATTTTGTTGATAAAATTGATTGTTTTATTTATGACTCTCATTGGTGTTATGAAAAATTTAGGGAAAAATTCAACACGCCAGCCTGGAAGTCAGTTGTTATTAAAAATGCAACGACAGCTTTTGAGCTAAAACATAAACCTAAAGGTAAGCTCAAGTTGATCTACACATCAACCCCCTGGCGCGGACTGCATGTATTATTGCGTGCTTTTCAAATTCTCAACAGAGATGACATTGAACTGGACGTATATTCTTCAACAATTATTTACGGCAAGTCGTTTGCTAAATCCTTGGAGGGACAGTTTGATCAGCTGTTTGCAGAATTAAAAAACACCCCTGGAATTAATGTTAAAGGATACGCGCCAAACGAAGAGATCCGTTCCGCCCTTCAAGACGCTCATATTTTTGCTTATCCCAGCATATTTGAAGAAACTTCTTGCATTTCAGCAATAGAAGCAATGTGCGCTGGATGCCAAGCAGTGGTCACTAATTACGGTGCATTGTTTGAAACCTGTGGTGAATACGCTGACTTTATAAGTTACGACAGTAATTATGAACGATTGGCACAAAATTACGCTATTCTTTTGAACAGGGTCATTGACAATTATTGGTCACCAGAAAATCAACAGAATTTAGCTGATCAAACAAAATTTTACAATAAACATTGGACATGGCAAAAAAGGTTTTCCCAGTGGCAAAAACTTTTAAACAATCTCAGAAACAACCAAAGCGTGTACTGATTGGGACTCCTGCTCTCGACGGCCGTGTTGATGCCTGGTACAGCTACGCCATCCATGAGATCACAAAGCTTTGTCAGATGAAGGGTATTGATGTTCAGATGATTCTTTTGTCTTATGAGAGCATCCTCCCCATGGCCCGAAACGAACTGTTGACAGCTGCCATTAAGGGTGATTTTGACAACCTTATCTTTATTGACTCCGACGTTTTTTGTAACGCTCAATCTTTTTTGGATGTTATTACCGATGCACGAGATGTAGTGGCTATCCCTACAGTCAAAAAAACTGATATTGAAAGTTACGACATCTCTTTTGCAGGCGAACCCAAGCAAGAAGGAAATTGGGTAAAGGCGGACAGGGTAAGCACCAGCTGTTTAAAGCTGGGCCGAAAAGCCTTGAAAGCATTGGCGGACAACAGCACCCTAACTGAATTTCGTGGTAAACAACTGTTTAATATCTGTCAGTACGATTTTATTGGCGAACATTTTATGGGCGAGGATATTTATCTTTGCGAAAAATTAAAACAGTTAGGGTTTGATATTTGGATTAATACCACGTCTACATGTATGCATGTTGGACCTAAAGTATATGTAGGCAATTTCAAACAGTTGTTGGACAATGCCAATAAAACTACGTGATGCAGCCGAGCACTACAACAAATTAAAGCATCAAAATGAAGCCTGGGACTGGCTACAAAAACAGCTAACACTTGAGCAGTTAGACGGTTTTGCCGAACGCTATCGTAATAACGAAGAAAAACATAAACTTCCGCAAGAACTTTTTTCTAATACATGGGAAGGCGTTTTTGCTGCTGCTAAAAAAGCAGGTGCAAGATTTCCTGAATGTGTAGCAGCACAATGGGCATTAGAGTCGGGCTGGGGAGAACATACCTCTGGTGTTAATAATTTTTTTGGATTAAAAGGATCGGGCTCTAATGTCAGTACTCAAGAATTTATTAACGGTAACTGGATCCTAATTAAAGCGGGGTTTCTTGATTTTCCTGATTTAACAACATGTGTCCATTACTTAGTGGATCGGTGGTACAAAGATTTTGGTCAATATAAAGGTGTCAATCGCGCCGAAAATAGGAATGAATGTGCAGAGTTATTGGTAAAAGAAAAATATGCTACAGATCCTAATTACGCAATAAAATTGATTCAAATTATGGATCGTCAAATCAAAACGATCCCTGTTTTATCAAAGCCTGATTCAGTGCCAGCAGCAAATCCTTTTTTACCTAACAGCCCTTTTGAATACAAAGTAACACCTAACATTACTTATGGTGAAATTTGTTTAAACCAAGAAGCACGTCGTTTTACACAAAAATATCAATGTGACACTGCAATTGAATTGTGTAGATTTATTGAACAAGTTCGCAAAAACTTTGGAGGCAAACCTGTAATTATCACAAGTGGATATCGCCCTCCCGCCATTAATCGTTCTGTTGGAGGCGCTTCTTCTTCTGAGCACCTATATAATGCTCCCAACGTAGGAGCCATTGATTTTTACATCAAAGGGGCCAGTATTTACGAAGTTGAAAAATACTGTGATAAACACTGGCCCGCCTCACTTGGATACGGTGCTCCCAAGGGGTTTGTGCATTTAGGAATACGCGCAACCAAACAAAAAATTCGCTGGAATTATTAACGTTGCTTGGCACGCCCAACAACAAGAGCTAGGATCTCGATAAGTTTATAAAACTTACCAACCAATTTATCATCAGAGGGTGTCGGTGTTAACGCAACAATTACAGAAGCAGTTGCATGAACAGCAAGTGCAACTTCTAAATACTGATTGAGTTTGTCCATTGGGTTTATCCCTGTTTTTTTTATTCTAAATCTTTACTTCTATAAAAGAAAAATCCTTTGTTTTTTTCATCAAACTCCCATTGATTGTTTTCATGTTTAAGAAACCATTTTTTCCAAACGCGAAATTGTTTATCGGGCTTGGCTGACTCGCATATAAAAAATACAGAGTCACCCTGTGGAATCAATATTTCCATTTGACGAGTAAAGCGAACAGCTAACACCTGAAGCTGGTTTCCGTGCTTACCGGTCAAATTCATATCCATCCGGCGGACACGATGGTTTCTTCTTCGATCCAGCCAATCGTTCACCTGACGGTCTGACTTGGATGCGGCCATGCTGGCTAACCACACACAACCATTCTGGGTCTTGACCCAAGGGATAAGTCGTACCTTCACAAAAAACCCGGTCGGCAAAGAAAGTTTTCCGGTTTTTTTCCGCCGTTTTGTCCGAAATGACATCCTTTTTATATTGCATCAAATTTAATAAGCCCGAGTTTAGCGTAGTTTTAATTAAGGTTGAGTTGCCAGGGGCACTAGCGGAGCAGGAAAGGGATCGCCTTGTTGATGCTCACGTTTCCAAGCATCATCCCATTCGGATAACGAATGAGCATGAATACCTGTTTCAACATAATCGCTAACAGTATCCGCAATTACAAAACTTTCATCCAAATTTTCATATAAAAGATATGCATAATCTTCTAAAACAATATCTAATGTAGTCGTGGGAAACTCCACAACAATACATACTTCGTAATCCAAAGGTTCATTGCGAGTAGTGGATACGCACAATAAATAACCACCAACACCTAATGGGTAGTATCTTTCATCTCCTTTATCTAAACGCTCTGGAAAAAAATAATTATATAGGTTTGATTGTTTATTCATTACATGACCAACATAAGGATGGTAGACATCCCCATTGCGAGTTTCTGGAATGCTGTCTACATCAAAAATTGCACGTCCTTCAATTGGAGTCAAATTCAAGTCATAAGCAGAAACGTTTATATACTTGGGCCTTGGACCTCCTTTTGCAAGAATAATCCAGGCAGGAGATAATAAATTAATTTGAAACCAATGATTGTAAGTACCTTCACCAAAACCTCCATTAGATGTCAAGCTTGTATCAGAGCGCCCAACAAGTTTATTTTTTGGTCCCAAAGCTCCGGTCAACCTCCTAACAGAAAGCTGTTCAAATGAACCCAAGATTAAAGGATTTTCTTTGGTTCTTTGTCTTTGTTGGGTTGAAGCACGCATTATGATAATCAACTTTTTAACATTCTACTCTTCATTATTTGAGTAGTCAGTGTCATAAAAAAGCTCCGATTAACGGAGCCTTTATTGTTTAATTATTTTTTAGCTTTTTTTCGAGCTTTTGGTTTTACAATTTGTGGGATTTTTTCTTCTTTCTTGGAAAGAACTTCCTGAAACACTTCATCAAATTGATCGGACACCGTACTCCAATCAAAACAGGTATCCGTTACACGGTCGTAACAAGCCTGAGCAACTTGATCAAGTTTGTTACGATTTTCATAAAGCTCTCCCAAGATCTGTGCTAGATGATTGTCATCCGGGCATGGCATAATCCGGCCAAAATTAACGTCTACATCACCATGCAGAGAACGAATAAGTTCTCCAGTGCCATCAAAGATTTCTTTACAAGAAGTGTGATTAGGCACTACTTGAGCAACGCGGCAAGCAGCGTGTTCAAAATTAACAAGTCCCCAACCCTCACCTTTACATGTGTTAACACCAACGTCTGCAACGTTATAAATTGTATTCAATAGCTCTACCGGGACTGAAGGAGGGTTTGAATGCGGAGTTGTCATAATAATTCTGTTGTTGGGATCAAGACCCTGCCGCACCATTTCCCTGGCGAATAACGGCATGATGTCCCAACCCTGATCCTTCATCCCCATGTGGAGATAAAGTTTTGTATCAGGGCGATCAACAGCAAACTTGGCAAACGCACTGATTGTAATGTCAATTCGTTTGCGGAATTGATTACGATTACCATTAAAAACAATAAAATCGTCTGGATTAAGGCCAAGCTCTTCTCTGGCTTTTTTCTTATCCGTTGGATAAAATTGATTTTTAGTCATTCCATGAGGAATGACGGTAATTGGAACCTTGGATCCAGCATTGATTGTTTCTTGTGCGCCAAATTCTGTATAGCAAATGGCCGCATCCCAATCGTTGAGGGTATCAAGAAGTGCTCCATACCATTCATATGAATCCATGGGATAATAACCCACGAATTTAAAATTCAATTGATCGCGCAAATCAGCAATTCGTCGCCATTGTTCATTGATAATCCAGCTGTCGTTAATTGTAAGGACAACATCAGGGCGGATACGCTCTACCAATTCCCGAATACGATCTTCTCCAAACGGTGCCTGCTGAAAGCGGTTAGACGCCGGGTATAAAAAGTACTCATTTTGAAGAGGAGTGTAATCACCATGCCAATTGCAACCAAGTACATGAATTTCATACCGATCTTTTAGGCGGCTAAGGACATTTTCGGTAACACGAGCAAAGCCCGTAGTTGCAACAATATCTCCAATCCAAAGCAATTTGGGCTTGTTGTCAGTCATTTTTACAACTTAACTGAGATCAGTATACTAATTTTCTTGACAATAAAAAGAAAATTTACAGATAGCCTGGGAATCCGTTTAACTTTCTTCCTTTTGTTCTTTTACGTATTCTGGATGTGTAATAACATTTTTGTACTCTTGCTGTATTACTGGTTGCATACCAGACTCATGTTGAGACTGCCGATTAAATAACATTAGCTTTTCAGCTTTAAACTCCAGTTCTAAAGGAGTAACGCTTGCAGGCGGAAAGTTGCGATTAAAACTGGAAACCATATGTAAGGGGTTGGCGCATTTAGGGTTGCTGCACAGCCTGGTCACCACCAGAGCCCCCACGTCCCCCCATGCACACTGGTAGATCGCTTTGTGGATGTTGACGTTTTCGGACTTTTGCTTGCTGTAGCCCGACCGATACGAGGGTAAGCACACCCTCTTGGGCGTACCACCACCAGGAATCTCCATATCCCAGCAGTCTTCCGGGAAGCAGACCTTCACCATCTTCCAGAGTTTGGCGTACTTGTGTTTGTAGTCCTTATGTAGGTAGTTCATATCAAACCCACAGACGTTGCTCAGGATTTTCTTGGCGCACTCATAGCACCAGTGGCGTTCTGAGTCTCGGATGAGATGACCGTGAGGGCATGCGAACCCCCGGTAGTAACCCAGTTTGTTCAGGTTTTCTTCCTCCAGGTTCTCGATCCCCTGGACGTGCCGGAAGTTGGGCTGCCCGAAATCCCTTTCGATTTGCTGGAGCTTTTTGACAACGCTTGCCACGACTGGCTTCTCAGGGAACCAATGACATTCTAGGGGGTCGCTTTGTCATTTGCCCGTGCAGACTTGCAGACTTTACCCCCTTTTTTATCTTTATTAGAGCTAAATGACACTTTGACTGATAGTGTCATTTACATCATGTAAGGATTGAAACCCCCCCAAAGTCTGCATCTCTGCACCAACAAACGAGTCCCACATTAAGATTTTGGTATTCCTGTACTGCTTCCGTTCGTGCCTTAGTACGTTCGTGCGGCACAAAAAAACCCTTGCCGAAACAAGGGTAAACTTTTATTAATTTTTTATTTCTTATCTGCTGTTGGAGTAACAGAACGTAGTAGCTCCCGTTCTTCCGCTACGTTTGCTTTAAGCTTGTGCTTCAAGAACTGGGCAGCCTTGTGGGTGTTGGTCGTATCCCCGCAGGTGTAGAGGTCAATGGCGGCGTATCCCATCTCCGGCCAAGTATGAATGGACGCATGGGATTCAGCTAACAAGGCCAGTAGGGTGACTCCTTGGGGCTGAAACTTCTCACCAAAGATTCGGATGATGGTTGCTTTTGACATCAGAAGAGCAGCTTCCAACCACTCTTCCAGCAGGTCGTAATCATCCAATGCTTCTGGATCGCATTCATACAAATCCAGAATTAAGTGACGCCCATTAGACATCTGCAGTTTCAAGTTCATCTTCTATTGTCGCATCAAGGTTTACTTCTAGCGACATACCATAGAATTCCTTGTATTTCTCTTTATCAGATGACACTTCAACGATGGATGGCCAACCTTCATATTTTGGGCTGGACTCTCTGACCGCTACATTTACAACCCTCATCCCCCTGGTATTACGCATGGGGAAGGCATTGATTTTTAGCTGGTGCTTACAGATATCAATAAATAGAGGTTCAAATCGATTACGCGACATGATGCCTACGTTGCATTGACGACAGAACTCTGCGTAGCTGGCGTACAACCATTTGTCTTGATTAGCGTAAATATGAGATGATCCCATCGGCGCATTCTTGGTAAAGCCTACTGCTGAGCTGATACCTGGGTCGTAGATCACCTTATGTTCCATCCAGTCCAGTAACGGATTAGACCGAAGGTTTTGCATCTTCTCGTATTTCTGGAAGAACTTCACTTTCTTGGAAGTTTCCATTAGATATTCACGCATCTCATCTTCTGTCATATCCAAAAGCCAGTTCACAAGCCCTGGCAGTAGAGGTGAGAACACACCTTGTGGCTCCCCCTTGGAGTTGAACTTAATCAGTTCCTTTTGTTCATTTGGTCCGCCCGTGAACGGACGGTCGAACGGAATGGTAAGGCGACGACGAGCAAGACCAGAGGTATAGTCAGTGGACTGAATGGCTTCGTTTGCCGTAATCATCACTACCCCGTGGTACTGAAAAGGATCCAACCCTTCGCCTTGATACTTGCGTTCACTACGGATCCAATCATTACCTGTAATAGCTTTCAGCCTGGAAACCGAACCACCCCAACGGTCTGCATCCTGAAACAACAGAAGCTTTTTACCCATATAGGCAGCTGCTTCAAAGCGATTTTTCTCCAGGTTTTCAAAGTCCGTGGAGTACGTATTACTTTTACCTACAAGTGCTACGGCCAGGTTGGCATAAGTAGATTTCCCCGACTTGCCGGGACCCACGATTTCAACAAACTTTTGAGTTTCGTAACGGCCAAGCAGGGTTGCCCGTAGCCAGGCCCGCAGAACCTGAGTGCGTTCCCAGCTATCGTGTTGCGTATTCTTCAGCCATTTAATAATTTCTTCACAAGTAGCGGACGGATCGTAAGGGTATGGCATCTGTTGAACCAGATGCATCTCTCGACTAAAACCAATCAGCTCTCGATTTGAAACGTTCAATACCCCATTGGTAAACAACAGTAGTTCAGTACCGTCATACCACTCCTCAAAAGCAAGCACTGACTGCAGTTGTGCGCAGACATCGGTCATCAGGTTGGTGCTGAAACCATTAGGAAGGAAGTCCCCCAGTTGCTGCAGCTTGGATCGGATGTCACCCATGACTTCGATCTTGGTCAGGGCAGACCACAGACCACGAGCTTCTTTCTCGTACATGAAGAATTGCCCGTGTGGTTGACTAAAAAGCAGATTTCCTTTATACAGGTCCAACACCACATCGGTAACGACGTTTGATGAAGGGTTTCGCGTTCGTTGGTCTTTGCCTGACTTGTCTGATGACACCGGCTTTTGCCGTTTCGTCCACATCGGCGGAGCAACAATGGGAGCAGTGGTTTCCTCAAGAACTTCCGGTGCCATCTGTAAATCCTCTTCTAATTCAGCCAACAATTTGGATACGTGCTCTAGCGTGTCATCGTCTACATTCATCGCACGATGCTCCTGAGAAGGCTTCCAGCCATGCTCTTGAGCGATATGAATGAGAGACCCAAGTCCCCGACCGCCGTTTTTTGAGAAGGATCGCCACCGCTTGTGGCACTCACCATCCCTATACTTTTCTGATTGCTTGGACCATTCATCCCACTGCTCAAGCAGAGATTCGTCCAAGCTGTGGAGCGTCTGACCAATCGTGATCCAGATGTCGTAGTCATCTGTTGCTTCCGGCGGCAGTGCCCACATGGCTTCTGTTGCCAGCTTCATGTCCCGCTCTAAGGACACCTCAGCGTTGATGGCAAAGCCAGGGCCAACGAATCGAGTACGCTCTTTAGCAGGTGTACCCTGACGAACATTTTTGTTGATGATGGCATTCAGAAGCCAGTCCGGAAATTCCGGCAGCTCATCCACCCACTCAAAGCCCTGGCATTCAGCTGTAAAGTAGCCTTCGGTTTCTGGGTGCAAACCCATGAGCACGCCTTGGTGACGTTGCCATAAGATTTCGAGTTTTTCTTTTTCTTCTTCCGCATGCCAGGTGTATTTATTCCTGACGAAGTGCTTGTGCTTGTCGCGATTGAGCTTGTAGAGCTTACGTTCGCGGCCAACCTTGCCACTCATGATGGTGAGTGTTGGCGGCAATGCCTGGAGCAGGGGCATATCCGAGATGCCCTCCACCAGCTTGTACACGCTGGGACCATCAATATCAACCCAGACCAAGCCGTAAGGATGGTTGTAGACGGGACCACCTAACAGACCAATGGCACGGCATTTGCCTGTTACGATTTCCTCTTCAATCTCACGGACACTAAACGGTTTGTTCTGCCACCCGTTGATGTAAGGATCTTTCTTGGCACCCAGAGGAGTGAGAGGCCAATCCATGGGGATATAGGCGAGATTAATTTCCCCTGGGCGAAGGGCCTGCTGGTTCTGGTTGGTCATGCTTTACTTTCTTCTTTAAGTTCTACTCTAAAGTTTCGATCAGGAAATGAGGCGTCCTTCACCAGTTGAAATGCATGTAAATGCATAGGAGAGGGCAGATAAAAACAATCCCCATCCACCGCATTAGTCATGCGGATCTGGAGAGTATTTATCCACTCTCCCAGGGAAATGTGAATTTCCATCTGGGGCGGAACTGAGTGTTTTCTTATCCTACGGCGACCAATCCAACCAGACCCTTACAATTTTCCGGAATTACTTAGACTCATTGGACTCATCTAGAGCCATGTGTCCGTAGGCATTTACATCTTGAAATTTCTTTAATAGGCGGTTGTAGATGTCAACTGGAGACTCACCTGTCTCAATTGCGCAAGACGTAGCTACAGACCAAGCAACCCGGCGGCGTTGCTCCTCCGGATCCGTTTTACTCCAAGAAACCTTCTGATTATCGGGCGTCCATGCAGTCATTTTTGTACCAGGGTGCTGTGAGTTGCATGGCCCCACCGAGTTTTTGAGATTCCCCTGTCTGTAGCGCAGGATCAATAGGGTGTTCGGTATACATCGGCCTAGCGGCCTTCTCTCTTTCTATCTCAGATTCAATTTGATTCTCAAGTTCAATCATCTTGAGACGGGCCTTCAGCCTGGATTCAAACCAAAGTTTTTTCCACCATTCAGCAATGGCAGCAACAATATCTTTAAATAAGATTCGGATCATAACCAGTGCAGTTCTCGACCTGTTCGTAATATTCAGCAACAATTTTATACCAATCCTCATGCAGCACATCCAGAAACCGCCTGGAGATTTTAAAGACCTGGGTGCGTACCGGCGTAGACACAAGAATGGCTGCTTGCTGGACTTTTATACCTAGTGTTTGCTGGATCGCAATGTCGTAAGCGGCAAGTTGTTTGCAGGTTTTTTTAAATTTCATATGACCCCCCAACAGATCACGCCATTCCGGTGATCCTTTATCTAAGTCCTTAGGCCATTTGCGGCTATAAGGTTTGACACTGGTTTTTAAATCAGCCAGAGTGAGCTTGTTATTAGCCACAGCAATGATGTCGGGAGCGCCAGCCCAACTTCTCCCGTCACCATCGCAACCCCACACACGAGCAACGTCATCACTGCCAATAGTGAAGTTAAATTTATCAAGAACCGGCGATTCCGCCCATAAAATTTCTTGGAATTGATCAAGGATCGAAGGCATACCCGCCCAAAAATCTTTATACCCATCAGGAATATCAGGTGATTTATTCCCTTTAAGATACTGCTCCATGCCATAGTGAATAGCTGTACCCCTTTCGGCAGCAGCTTCTTTCACGCCTGGGTTAGCTTTTGACCACATTTCAAGCTTCCGTTTATTTGCCTCGGAAGCTGTCTCGCTAATGATTGTAGTTACAGATGGCGCAGGCCCAGTAGGCAACGGTGTGGTGTAATGCCGTTTTCCGTTAAGCGTAATTCTGGCTGCGGTCTTGTTTAGATCCCGCATTGTTTCAGGTTGCTCGTTCTTGGTCTGGATCCAAGGTTCAGCCATATTAACTTTAGCAACCGTTAACGGTTTTGTATATTATTTAAAGCATAGCGTGCAAAAGTAAACCATGACAAGATTTACGGTGGCAATTGTGCTTCTGCTCTTTTCAATTCTTGTGATTACAGTGGTCGATACGTTTGTTATATTTGGTGGATTGCACCTAGCAGCATGAGAAAAATCCAACTTTGGTTTGAGTTTCTACGAGATCTTTTTATTTGGGCACTCAAAACCCTGTGGAAAGAGTACCTAGTAGATTTGCATTTCAATAAAATCCCGTTTCATCCGGATGACTATATCCATTACGCAGAACGCTGGAATGGGCGCTTTGCAATGTTTGGTATCATCTTGATACTCCAATTGGAATTGATCTATAAAGTCAGTGTATGGGAATTGATTGGTGTCTTGTAATCTAACGCGGTTTTACTATTGCGAATCTGACATCAATCTTATTGAGTTTTTACAACGAGACTACAAGCTTCGCAACGGAATTGCTTTCGAAGATGTTGAAACAACAGAAGCAGATCTCCTGGAACAACGATTGATTGCTGACGACGAAGAGTACCTGCGAGTTGATCTATGACAAAACCTATTGAGATGATCGGCACCATGATCCTCAACGGAGCCGATGACTTGTTACAACAATTCAATTCAATTGATTATCCAGTTAACCGTTACTTCATTCTTGATAACTCCATCGGCCAGGATCCTGAGGTGCGTCAGGCCATTGACAAGATTAAAGGTGGTAGTAAATACGTCAAAAATGTTGAAGTTGTACATAATTTTATGAACGTTGGATTCTCCGGAGCTATCAACCAAATCATTAAACAGAACATTGACTGCCCCTATTGGTGCATTCTGTCAGTTGATTGGCATCCCAAGCCAGGCGAATTAAAAAAACTTGCTCAGCGATTAGAGACCCCGTTTGTTGGAATCCTTTGTGATGAAACACAAAACGGATATTCGTCCATGATTTTTACACCGGAACTTCTGTATGAAGTTGGTTACTTGGACGAAAATTTTTTCCCTGCTTACTACGAAGATAACGACCATCGTTACCGCATGAAGATGGCTGACATTGAATGGGAGCACCTGCCCCTGGAATATCACCATACTGTTAGCGCCACAATCAAAAGAGATCCTGTAATTTATGCAAAAAACCGTATGACGTACCAAGAAAATGGACGTTACTACGTGGAGAAATGGGGCGGTCTTCCTGGACAAGAAAAGTACACCACACCATTTGATATGGATCTTCCTCTTGACTACTGGTTGTATGATCCAGTTCGTAGCCAAAGGCAGCGATGGATTTAAGTCTGTACGGAAGCACAGGAATTATCGGAACTTACTTCAACGGTTTATTCCCTTCTTTCTGCATACCCCGAGCACAGCTGGAGCCCAATACAAAAAATGTCCTGTACTTAATTAGTACAACGGACAATCAAACTTTTCGTGAAAATTGCCATGTAGATATTGATACAAATTTAGTACAGCTCATGAGGCGTCTTGAGATGTGCCGCAAAACAGGGATTGATACCTTTAATTTTGTAAGTAGTTGGTTTGTATATGGACCAAACCATGTTTACCCAGACGAGCAGGCCCTCTGTGATCCAAACGGTTTTTATTCAATTACTAAGTACGCAGCCGAAAAACTTGTAAAAGAATATTGTGAAACCTTTGGTATTACTTATCGAATCTTTAGGTTGGGCAATGTTTATGGTGGACCTGATACTGGCAACCAAAAACGAAATGCATTACACTACCTGGTCAATCGTTTAAAAACCCATAAAGACATCAGTGTACACATTGATGTTTCTCGCGACTTTATTCATATCTTAGATACATGTAGGGCCTTACAGTTCCTGTGTAAAAACGGTGATGGCAACAGTATCTACAATATTGGTACAGGAGTTTCCACAAGATTGGGTGATGCTCTTGACAGCGCAAAGCAGCTTGTTGATTCAAGAGGGTATGTGTTGCGTAACAATGTACCAAGCGGCTACAACCAAGCCGTTCACTTTGGTTTAAACTGTGGCAAGCTTGCTTCGCATGGCTTCAAACCACTCATTTCCTTTGAAAAAGGATTGCAAGATCTATGTCTAAATCAAAAGTTCTGTACTCCGGACCGTACTTTGATGGAACAGAAATTGACGCAGCTATTGCTTGCTTGAAAGAAGGTGCTTGGTACCCAGCTGGAAAAGAAGTAGATAAATTTGAACGACAGTTTTCTAAACGTTTTGGATTCTCTGATTCCTTAATGGTTAATAGTGGTAGCTCCGCTAATCTTGTAATGATTGCTGCCCTTAAAAAATATTTTGAATGGCCAGATGGCTCTGAAATTATCGTAAGTGTTGTTGGTTTTCCCACCACCATTAACCCAATCATTCAAAATAATCTTGTCCCTAAATTTGTAGACATAACTTGGGATGATTTGAATTGGGATCTTGATCGAGTTGAAGAAGCTATTACACCTAAAACTGTTGCTGTATTTAGCAGCCCAGTGTTAGGCAACAGTTACAACATGGATCGTTTATTAAACATCTGTGATCAATACGAAATTAAATACGTTGCAGATAATTGTGATTCCCTTGGGTCCAAATGGAAAAATGAATATCTGACACAACATGCCGTTGCTGCATCTTGTTCTTTTTATCCTGCGCACCACATCACCACAATGGAAGGTGGAATGGTGTCGTCAAACATTTCAGATGTTGTGACACTCGCACGCCAGTTTGCTTGGTGGGGGCGTGACTGCTATTGCGTTGGTGCCTGCAACCAGCTAATCAATGGTAGTTGCGGCAAACGTTTTGACACATGGCTTGATGGTTACGACGGAATCGTAGATCACAAATATGTGTTTAGTCAGATTGGTTACAACTTAAAACCAATTGACATGCAAGGTGCAGTGGGTCAGGTTCAATTAAAAAAGTTTGACGAGATCCATTCCAAGCGCCGGTTTAACTACACACAAATTAAAAAAATTCTTGAAGTTTTTGGTGACGCAGTACGTGTTGTACAAGAGCTACCAGAAGCAGAAACATCATGGTTTGGAGTCCCCATTATCTGCAATAACGAACTTGTAAAGAAAACTTTACAGTTGCATCTAGAAGAAAACGGAATTCAAACCCGCAATTATTTTGCCGGTAATTTGTTGCTTCATCCTGCGTACAGACACTTAGGCAATGCAAAAGATTATCCAAATGCCTATCAAGTGTTAAAGCATGTATTTTTCCTGGGCACCGCCCCCACAATTACTCGTGAAAACCTTGAATACATTTCAACAACTGTATTAGAGTATTCCCTACAAAAATAAAAAAACAACCGAATACCCAATTTAAAAACCTGTGCCAAACTAATAGCAGAGATTTTAAACTGCATGTTTGGCACAGCCGTTATAGTAAGAAGACCAAGGCATTCTGAAATGGCATTATCCAATCAAGTTAAGGAAGCAGTTCATCTTGCTACCACTAATCTTCGTGATGCTTTAGCTTTTGCAGCACGAGCTGAACATCCAATTACTATCAATGCAATTTCTGATATCCTGATGCGTCTGGAATCTTTAGAATGTATGGACGCATTGATGGAAAAATTTGGTCACCCCTCAAACCAACAACTATAAAGTTTCAGCTGAACAAGAACGTTTAAAGCGTTACTTTACCAGTTTGGAATCAGTGCTACCCGGTTTCCCCAATCGTTTTGAACCACGCATGAAAGTCTGTCCACTGCATCTGGATGGCTTGAAGTTAATTACGGTTGATCGATATGAGGATGAACGTGGAACCTTTTCCGATCATTGGCATGAAGTTAAACACAAAAAAATTTTTGGCGACCACACATTTTGCCAAGATTCTTATGTGATTTCAAACCGTAACGTTCTCCGTGGATTGCACTACCAGTTACCGCCTCATCAACAAGGGAAGCTAGTCCGTTGTATTCGTGGTGAAATCCAAGATGTTGTTGTGGACATCCGTAAATCTTCTGAAACGTTTGGTCAATGGTTGAATGTTTACCTCAATGGAGACAAACGACCTTATGACATGCTATGGATTCCACCTGGATTTGCTCATGGGTATTGCGTACTAGGAGATCGAGCTGACGTGTTGTATAAAATAACTCAAGTACATAACCCAGAGTACGAACGAACATTGCTTTGGTCTGATGAAGATTTAAATATCAGTTGGAAAAAATTTAAAAACCCTATTTTATCCATTAAAGATAAACATGGAACACCCTTGAAAAAAGCAGAAGTTTTTGATTAGTATATGAATATGGAAAAAATTCTTGTTACCGGCGGTGCCGGATTTATTGGGCGTCATTTAATTAAACGTCTCCTTAAAATTCCTAATTTATTTATTTACAATTTTGACAAACTTGGTTATGCCAGTAATGCAGCTGAGTTAAATACTTATACTGATGCTAAAAATCGATATCAATTATTGCCGTACAACTTAACCGATGAAACTATTGTTCAGGAGTGGATTCGTATTTTACAACCTGATAAAATTTTTCACCTTGCCGCCGAAAGTCATGTTGATAATTCTATTCACAACCCCAAAGATTTTATTTACAGCAACATTGTTGGTACATTTAACTTACTAGAAGCTTGTCGTTTATACATGGAAGATGATTTTAAATTCCTTCATGTAAGCACCGACGAGGTATTTGGATCTTTGCGTCCAGACGACATTGAAACCTATTTTGTAGAAACTACGCCATATAACCCACGCTCACCCTACTCAGCAAGTAAAGCAGCCAGCGACCATTTAGTGATGGCCTGGCACAACACCTACAAGTTTCCTGCGGTCATAACAAACTGCAGCAATAACTATGGCCCTGGTCAACATCCAGAGAAGCTAATACCAATGACGATTACCAATGCGTTGGCGGAAAAACCGATCACGGTTCATGGAAAAGGGGAGAACATACGTGATTGGCTGCATGTGGAAGATCACGTTAATGCCCTGTTATTGGTAATGGATAAAGGATTGGTGGGTCAGCAGTATTGTATTGGCGGCGACGGAGAACTCACCAACATTGAAGTTGTGTACACAATTTGCAGTGTTTTAGATGAGTTAAGGCCGGAGCATGCGCCTCATTCAAGGTTAATTCAACATGTAACTGATAGGCCCGGCAATGATTTGAAATATGCCATCAACCCAAACAAGATTCAAAAGCTTGGTTGGAGTGCACAATATAATTTTAAAGATGGAATTAGAGATTTAATTAAAGGTTGTTTATAATAAACAGATAAGTAATAGTTAAATGGCGCAAGACGATAGTAAATATTCCAAACCTGGATTACGCGAGAGTATTAAAGATCGCGTAATGGCTGGCTCTAAGGGTGGCAAACCAGGCCAATGGAGTGCTCGTAAGGCCCAACTAGTTGCGCAGGAATATAAAGAAGCAGGTGGTGGATACAAAGGTGGTAAAGGTGAGAAACAAAAGTCTTTAGAGAAGTGGGGCAAGGAAAAGTGGTCCACCAAAGATGAGTACGAAAAACGAGCCAAAGCAAAGTCTGCGGCCAAGAAATACAAGGAGTCAAAGTAATGCCAGCCGACAAAGCAATTCAAAAAGGCCAAACTAAACGTTACTTACCTGAGAAGGCTTGGGCCTCCCTCTCGAAAGAAGAACGTGCCAAGACCGACGCAAAGAAAAAAGCTGGTAGCAAACAAGGTAAACAGTTTGTACCTAACACAGAAGCAGCAAAGAAAGCCAGCAAAAAAGCTAGAACCCTTAAGAAAAAGTAATTTAGAATATAAAAGATGATCTTAAACATCCACTAGATACCATGGTTGCCAAGAAACCCCCTATTGCCAAAGGCAAAGCTGTTCCGCCTAAAGGCAAACCGGTTCCTCCTAAAGGTAAAGCAGGCGCCTCTGATAAACAAACTGCAGCACGCGATAAGTTTAAAGAGATGATCGCCAAGAAAAAAGAAGCTGCTGCTAAGAAAAAGTAATCTAGAATACAAGTGTCCATCCCAGATGGAACGGGTATTGTTTTACAACCCTGGGTGTGAGAGCCTGGGGTTTTTGCTATGATTTTTAGTGACCGACCGTTAGTCCATTGGTAAGGACACCCCGACAAGGGAGTTGGATAGCTGGTTCGATTCCAGTCCGGTCGATTGTCAAACGAACTTCTAATTTGTTCCTAATTTGAAGTAGATTAGGAGTTCATTAGGACTTGAGATGACAACCCTGGTTGCCAATGTCCCACCAGTCAAGGTGTGGGTCAGGCGTGAGTATTTGCGTGACCTACATGATGGCCATGGTGAGTACACCCCTGGTTACTGGGTATCCTGTAAATCTCTTACGGGGCGTGCCTTGTACTTTGAGACGTACCTGACGGAGTACGGTGCCCTGTATGACAAGCTTCCTATCAGTGCGTTCTTGTCCTGGGACTCTGACTACCCGGACAAACCCAACCCACCTACCCCAGACCTGGAGCTGACTGACCTGCAGTTCTGGAACGGGTTTGATCACGGGCTCACGGTCATTGAGAAAAACTTGATCTTTAATATGGAGTTTCAAGTTATGACACGTAGTGCCGGTGTAATGAAAGGCACATATTTATTTACGATTGACAACTATCATCCTCATAGGAACGAACCCGACTTTTACTTTGCGGAGTTTCCCGATGAGCACAAATCCCATAACATCGTGGCTCTGGACAACGGTCAAATTGGTGCTTATCCCAATAACCGTTGTCGCATGTGCGATCCATCACTGACCCATCACAACTTGAAGACGCCTGACTTCAAGGTATCTACCCGTTACTTTGATGTAGAGCAAGCACCGAAGTGGGGTCGCCTTGGAGAACAGGACGATTACTTCTGGAAAACACCAAATGAGCAGGTAGAATAACGGAGTTCCCGCTCTCTTTTGATCGGGACTAAGTCCTGGGAAACTAGGCGGCCAGTTCTGAGGTCCACCGTTATCTTGGTGTGGGTAGCCTTTCCTGGTGTCAGATGGGGTACTCGTCAGGCAGATAGCCTGGAAGGAGGCCTCATTCTCGGGGATTAGCGCAGTTTGGTAGCGCATCTGCTTTGGGAGCAGAGGGCCGCAGGTTCAAATCCTGCATCTCCGATTATTCACATTCTTAATAAACTGCGTATATTAAAAATACGAGTAACGGTTACACATGACTTGGTCTAAGGATAAAGAACGCATCTATCAGAATAGACAGAAGCTTTTAAATTATAAAAAAACCTTGGAATGCCAAGAGTGCGGACTAAATGATCACCGTTTGTTAGAGTTTCATCACATTGGTGATAAAGATAAAAACGTATCATTCATGGTAAGTCGTGCTTACGCCTGGAGCACAATAAAAACAGAGATTGAAAAATGTATTCCTCTCTGCTGCAACTGCCACCGTCTTACCCATTACGAAGAGTCGCCTTAACAAACCAAGCAGCCTTAAAGGCTTCCCCGCACAGCTCAGCCATATAGTTCTGGATGTCAATAGCACCAATCTTGGCGGCAATAGGCTCCAGCTTTTTGGTCTTCATGCCCAACTCCTCCAGGTTTTTATAGTACGTGGCAAGCTGATCAGATCCTTTGTAGCTGGTAACATGTTGGATACCAGGGCCAGCATCTGCTAATCCCTTGGCGCACATGGGCATTAGGTAATCCATGCTGCGGATGAATTCAGCCAGCTTATCAAACTGCCCAAGATGCGCCTCGTACTGGTCTCCAAGGAAGCCGTGCACTCCGAGAAAGTTAGATCCCTCGTAATTCAAGTGAATGAGATGGGCTTGTGTTTGAAGTTCCTTCAGGTAGGAACAAAGGGAGATGCACTGCTGGATAAAAGCCCCAACATCACCATTTTTTGATTTACCAGGAGTTTTGGGTTTGTCCTGCGGTTGAGGAACTGCCTGAAGCGGAGGGGTTTGAGCCTGCTGGAGCTGACCAGGACCAGGAGTATACATAAGATTTAATCAGTAGTTTTAGTTTATCAACGACTAATCTCTTCAAAGTCAAGTGAACCATAAACATCATGTCCTGCAACTTTACTTTCAACCACAAGACCAAACTCTTCTGGTGAATTGGTCAAACCATTACGCCTAAGTTGAAAAGCAAACAATGCTTCTTTTAAGATGTCAACGGAAACACTGCTTAAAGTTGTAGAAGAAAAATAACCTTTTGCAAGAATAGTTCCTCCACTTGTGCTTAACCCACTGATGTTGTATTCAACAGCGGAATCACTTCCTGCACTTGACCAAGTGCCGCCAGAAGTTGTTGCATTTTGAACCACTTCCCATGTATAAGTTCCGTTGTTTCCATCTCCAAGCACACTGAGTGCAGTTGGAATAACAATAGCATCTAAACGATTTGGGCTTGTTTTTAAACGAATAGAAACTACAGGATATCGAACACCAGTAGCAGTTAAGTCATAAGGAGCAGAAATTAAAGTGCCAATTGCACGTTGATCACCACGCAATTCATACCCGCCTTCCGATATAACAGTTGAACAAACTTGCTTGAGAGTACTGCTGCTTGCTGTAGTACCAAGGTTTATAATCTCATAACGAAGTGGCAAGCTTGCAGTTGTTATATAAGTATCTTCAATTAAGTTTGCATGGTGAAAAGAATGACAGTGTATAAAAACTCCATCAATAACAAAACCCAATCTCACTGTTCCAAGGCCAAGCCATTCAATATCCATCCAAAAGATTTGTGCTTTGGTGATATCAAGTGTTTTACCAGAGGGACCAGCGCCATCCAGTTTATCAATATTCCATTGGGCTTGAGCAACGCTTGTTTCAGCTACGCTTCCCGTAACTGAACTGCGCTCAACAAAACTTAAAGTTCCCCCATTAAGTTCAATATATAAACCATTAGATGCATTAAAGTAACCAACACGTTGACGCAAGTTTGTTTTAGCAGGCTCTAATGTAAAGGTATTAAGCACAAGCAGTGATTTACCTGGTTGATAAGAAAAAACTTGTTTAGTTTCTCTTGTCACATAACCACCAGATGTAGTTGTTACATTAAGGTCTACAAGACCTGCATTGGCATTGAATGTTGCATCTGAACTAACGCCCGTAGCTGTGCTCCAAAGACCATTGTCTTGATAACGATGACTTGAATCAAAAAGAGTAAAAGGGTCTGAAATACGTAACCTTCCAAAAGCATCATTAGCTACACCTATTGTTTTTACTTCAAGTGGTTGTCCGCTACAAGTTTGAACTTTATGTGTGTGAAACAATCCATTGCTAGCTGGATCTCTATATAACGTCATAACTTGTAACTTTTGTTTCTTTTATTATCTCATTCGTTTACTGAGACCAACCATCAATAAGATGCCCATAATCCCTTGGTTCAGTTACGGATACTTCTTGGGCACCACATACATCACAAGTACCGTAATGACAGGTAGAGCAGTGTGATTTAGGAGCTACAGCTCCAGGTTGATACCAGGCACCCCAACGCATTCCACAGTCATTACAAACCCAAATAGGGTATTTAGTTTTAGTTTTCATTGTTTTGATTTTGTAGTAAATCAATTAGTTGTTTTGCTTTTTTATATTCTTCTTCTGTATGTTTCAAATTATTTTGAGCTGCAGTAAGCAAACAGTTGTAAAGCTGAACGCCGTCTAGTTCACAGCTATATTCAGTAATTGTGTCAGCAAAATATTCTGTTGCTTTTTTAATAGCTTCTGCTTCAATCAAAGTAGTAACTACGCCAACAGTATTGTGCAGTTTCTCTTTACTGTCTTTAGTAACCATTGGTTTTGTCATGGATGAAACTCGTTGATTTTTGTGGTACCAATTTTGCCAGGCTTTTATAGTATCCATTGGTTGTTGATTGTTGTACATAAGTAAAAAGGTGACTCATTTATTTTGAATCACCTTTCAAGAGTTTGGTGTTTACTGTAAACCTTAAGTAATAAAAACAGGTTCCAATTCACCTGCTTCATACCGTTCAACTGCTTCTTTCATTTCAAACCAACGGTTCCTCATGGCATAACCAGCTTCTTTAAGGCAGAAATCTTGCCACAGCCCTGTGTATTTACTGTGCAGAGGATGGTTTGAATCTTCGCGTCCAGAGCATTTATACATATGCTCCATGAATTCAATGCGTTTTTCTTGTTCTTGAATGTCCCAGCCAATAAGATTGTTCATTGCGCAATAGAAGTAATGGAAGTAAAAACACCAACGACGCCAGAGCTAGCTTCAAAAAGCAACTCATCTATTTCGTCTTGGAGAGCAACTGCCATTTCTGTTGGGGTTTTACCAACAAACGGATCGTACTCAACTTCCACATCAACCGCAAAAGAAACGGTTACTTTTGGCACAACAATAGGATCCATTGATTCAAATAAAGACCTGTTTAGGTTAGCAGCAAAATTAAATTAAATTTACTTTGTTAAGAAGTGCATAACAAGCTTTTGGCAGAATCATTGGTTGTTGATCAAGCGTTCTAGAGAGTGAGCTTGTTGTTGCTGGTAGTACCCAAGGCGGTCTTGAATCACATTGTAATAGTTGATAGCAGCATCTACCATTTCTTCTGCTGTCATTTGTGCAGCTAAATTTTCATTAGCAAGCATAGAAGAACACAAAATTGTGACACCCCATTCTTGCTTACTGCCAACAATAGCTGCAAGGGGAGTCCCATCATGTGTAAACCCTGCCAATAGTTTGGAAACGTTTCCGTCAATCATGGGACTCCTTGCTTATCTATTTATTGTATGAGTTGTTATTTATCAGCACGTACCATGTAATACCAATAGGCACGAGCAGCATTTTGATGAAAGCGCTTGCCTTGCAACAGCTTTAGTTTCTTGTATTCAAGATCTTCAGCATTGCTGGTTTGGTATGGAGGAACTTGATCGCCGTCATAAAGCATAGAAGTTTCTAGCTCATTGATTTGCAGTTGCAAGTTGCAATCATCAACGGCATGGTTGTGGCAACTCATTTTGATGTGAGCATCTTCTAGATCAGTCGGAGGTTCCAGCTTCTCGTAAAACTTCTCCCAAATGTTCGGGTGTTTCCACGGCAACCAAGCCTTCATCCACTCCGGGCTCGCCAACGATTCGTTTGGTACGGATGCTGTAGTCCTGGGTGACTTTGACTCCATGGGGGATGGGTTGGCCGGTTTGATACGCGTTACGGATGGCATCTAGATTTGGGATGATTTCGGTTTTAGTTTTAGGTTCGATTTTGGTTTCAAAAATCGTTCCATCCATAGAACGTAACACAGTTTGTTTGGTTGTGGTTACTTCTTGTTCTATACAGAATTGCATACGCTCATCTGCCTGCCATTGCTCAACATCACTGGAGATCTCAACCGTTAGGTCTTTTTTCTTAACCAGGACAAACTGGTATTTGCATCCTGTGATTTTGTTTTCGTCTTTAGGCAGCGCTCGCCGTAGCCAACTCAGCAGTCCTTTTAGGCCACGGAGTTGTGCCTCGTGATGCCGCCTGGCTTGGCTCAGCAGCTCAATCTCCTGTTTAACGCGCTCCACTGCATCCTCATGGGACGCCATCGCGTAATGGATACGATCAATCTTTTCAGACCGTAGCTTGGCGCAAGTTTCCAGCTCGGCTCGCGCCATGTCCTGGGACTCAGGAGTAAGCAAAGGAAGAGAACGTTCCAGGGCACCATAGTGCTCGTATAGCTGAAGGACGTTAAGTTCTTTGAGTTTAGTTTGAGTGATCTGAGTCATGATCAAATGGTGTTGAAATGGGATTGAACTTTGTTGAGTGTGTAGGCCAGCAGCGCTACGGCTGCTGTCCAAAGAAGATCCTTCAAGAAAGGAAGTACGACTGATGCCAAGGCTTCAAACATAAGTTGAGTTGTGTTGGGTGTAGTCAGTTTTACGTCGTGACCAGGACGGCTTTACCTGCAAGCAGGGTTAGTCTACCGGATCTGTCAAGTCATCATCCAGATAGCACTCAAGGGCTTGGTACAACGCATCAATAATGAATTGTTGTTGGCCTTCCTCTCCCCAGCTGGTCCATTCTTCCAGCTCTGGATCGGTGTCATCCCATTCAATTTGAATGGTGCAACCACCATTCTCCTCATCAATTACTTGGATCTGTAGTTTGTTTACCCAGTTCGTGTTCAACATGTGCTTTTAATACTTTCTCTGCATCTGAGGTCATGATTTTTTAACCGCAGCCTGCAGTTGAGGTAGCGCTATACCAGGGAATGGTACATAACCCGCCTCTAACATACTAAAAAATAAATCCCATGCATCTTGTTGGTTAAAGGTTTGTTTTGGTTTGTAGGTACGCCAATGGGTCAACGGTGCCTGTGCACCAGACTTAGTGTGTAGCAAAACAAAACGCCCATCACTAGTGGCATCAGAAGGCGGCGCATACCACCATGCCACACACTTATCAGGCGTACCACCAGGGCTTGCGTTGCGAGCTTCAGTCCGCTTGCACAGTAGCTCCCGGTACTTGTGGAACCAAGTCAAATGGATACACCAGGGTTTGAATCCTTGGATCTCCTGCTGAAATCCTGAAACATTAAGAAGCTGACGCTGAAAGGACCCACATGAACAATAAGGTTCAACATTGATTGCCGATACGCTTGAGGTTTCTTCCTCCAGGTCAGACTCCAAGTCAACCCCCCGATTCGGCAACCGAAGCCCGTCCGGCGCTACCAGATGTCCAAGATCTGTTTGATCTGATTGTAAAAGAGCAATGAGTTTGGCACGGTCTGACAAATGTATAAATTTGTCTGCCCAATGTGTTTGCAGTTGTGCGCTACCTGTTGTGTGTCCAAGGGCATGGGAATGGTGCCAACCTTTGAACATAATGTAGGCACCGTTATGCCAAATGCTTGGACCCCTGTAATTAGGACCTAGGTAAGAAAAGAAGTCTTTAAGACGATGGGTGTACTGCTGAAACGCAGATACAATTATTTGCCGGTTGTAAGTTTGCTCACTACCATCGCGCCGAGCCACAAGGCAAAGATCATCTCGCAAATAAATGCCAGAGATGTCAGTGTCGTCAAAATCCTGAAAGGCACGACGGAGGTTCGTCCGCGTGTAGATGCACGCCTGTGCCTGGCTGAGGTCTTGGACCGTTTGGTTTGACATGAGTTGAATTGAGTTAAGTTTGAATTAAATGAAGAGGTCTGTGTCCTGGTCCCCTTGCCCTTTAAGTTTACCCGATGATGGGGCTTTGGCATAAGCACTTTTAGCAATCCGATAAGTTGCATAGGCAAGTGCACCCCAAGCAACAGGGCTGCCCACAACTGCAACAATACCGGCACCGATTAAACCAAAAGTACCGGCTGTAACAATTGCAGCTTTTTCTTTAGGTTTCATTTGTTTAGCTAGGATTAAAATAAATTGTTCAGTGGTGTACCAATGGAAATTAAGTACGTTCCACTTAGTGAGTTCCAAATTGAACCTTCAATGGAGGATAAGTTTTGGGAAGAAAAAATAAAACGATCCATTGATGAATGTAATTCGGTAAGTACCTTGAAAGAAATGGCGACCCTCTTAGCGAGGATCGCCACTCAACGTCAAGGTGTAATTCGTGGGTTAGTTCAAGACATGTTCATCTTTAACAATGTTGCAGTTGAACAAGAAGACCTGACTAACCCGGATCTCTCATCAAAGTGAATCGTCTTCTCCAGTCATGGAATTACGAGCAGGCAATGCTTTTACGTCAACAGGATCAAAGGTACGAGATACAGGAAGAATCTCTACTCCATCTTTGATTCCATAAGCACCGTTTAGCTTTTCAGCATCTTGTTTTGCATGTTGGTTGATGTAATCGTTAAACAGTTCCTGGAACTTCCAAGTAGATTCACGATCCTCATCAGGAATCGACATGCGATTCAATGATTCGATGGCGTCTTCTTGAGTGCTGTAATCAGGGATGTCAAAGGATTCAATTGCGCAGATCTCAACGTTGTTGGCTCCACGCATTTCGTTGGCAAGTACCGGAGCAAATACGGTAGTAGCGTAGAACTTTTCATTGAAGTTAAGGGGAACTTCAGCGTCCAATGCTTTGCTCAAACACTTGGACATTTCCTTTTCATACATGCGCACCTTTTCAGATACATCAGTGCCATTCAAACCCTTAAGGGTTAGCACCATAGGAATCTTGTGGGCACGCTTGTTGTCTTCCGTCAGAATGTACACCAGGTATTTGGTACGCACGCTGTAACGGCGCTTGTACATTTCACCTTTACTGTTGGCTAGATCTGATGCAACTTTGTCGTCATCAAACAACGCCTTGACTTCAGGGTTGTCAAAGGTACCGATTGTTTGGCGCATTCCGCTGGTTTCTTCTACCATCAGAGGAGAACGCAACAGGATTTGCAGGCGAGGCTCAGTAAAGTTCAGGCCCTCTTCAATGGAAGTATTAGGTGCCATGCCAAAGGTCTGTTTGTAATTCCAGATGACAGAACCTTTGGGGAACTGATCTTCGGTTGCAGTCCAGCCGCAGGTATCCAGATCGGATTTACGAACAAACCAGCCACGAGTCTTGGATTTGTTGAGAGGCTGGATGGTTACCAGATTCTGGTAGCCAGAAACAAATTCTTTGGACTGAAACAGTTTGAAAGATTCCAGTCCACGGGTTGCCAAAGCAGAAGTTTTTTTCACAGTCATTTTGTTAGAGGTGTTCAGAGAAGGTGCAGAAGTGGTTTTGGATTCAAGTTCATCCAGCCACTGATCAGTCATGATGTCAGTCGGAGCCTGTGTCATGGTTAGGTCTGAGTTAGACAGTGGTGCTTTTAACGTCATCCCAGGACGGTTCCAGAGTCTAGTTCCTCTGGATCAGGAGTCAAAAGCTTTTGTTTTTTTTCTTGACAATCAAAATACTCCTTAGAGATATCTTGCATGCAGCCATAAATCACATCATCGTAGTGACCACAACCCCGCAAGAAATCCACCATATGACGAATGATGTTGTCAGCAAATACCTCTGTGAATGTTAAAAGGTTTTGGCTATTGCCGTCTTGATGTAATAGATAATAAGTATCATGAGGAAATTCTTCTCCAACAAGAAGAACTAATTCAAAACCAGTTGTTTTTTCCATTAGAAAGGAGCCTCTTCCAGTTCGGGTGCGGCGCCGTACTGACCAGGCAAATCAGGCAAGACAGTATTTACAGACCAAGGATCATTTCCTTCTGATGTTTCACGTCCACCCCACAATGGAGCAGCAGTATCAGATGACAATGTGGTAGAAGGTTTAATCTCCTGTGTAGAAGCAGACGTACCTTTAGGTGCCAAAGTCATAGACACCAGTTGAATTTTAGCTTGTGATTTTTTTTCACCATTGTTATCTTTCCAGGCATCAGTAACAAGCCTGCCCTGGATCGTAAGGCCCACACCTTTCTTGGTGAAATTTACCAAGAGTTCAGCATTGTTAAGTTTATCTTCTGCTGTATTAATTGCATAGAAGTTAAACAGATCTGCTTGGTTTCTACCTGTGTTTACAGATAGGGTTTGATTACAAATCATTAACCCACTTTCCGTAGTTTTAAATGTCCGGGCATCGTCTGTAGCAATGTCTTTAACGCAACGCCCGCTGAGGATGATAGTGTTAAGCATCGGGAACTGATCATTGACTTGTACAACAGTGCCGCCATGGAGCGAGTGTGTTCTGCTCTCAAGGTCAAAGCGTAGCTTGGCGCCGTGAATGTAGACGTAGGTTCCTTTGCCAAGTTTGGAGAAACGATCAGCGTTTTTGCCATAGATGTTAAGGTCGAGTTGAGTTGGAGCTTTGTTGCCCACAGGTGGCAGCATAACGCTACACCGCATGGCAGTTGAATTTGCAGAGGTAAATACTTCACGCGGATCTTCAGACAGATACGCGTACATGCATGCAAAGTTCATGGAGTTCGGGAGGTTTGGTTTAAGGCACTTTAACGTCATACCTGGGACGAAAGATTAGTGTGTCTGCGCCCAGGTGGCGCCCACTCTTGAGTCGCCCTCAATTTTACAGCGGAATCCAAAGAAGTCCTGGGCTTGTGGGAATGCGCGGATGGCTTGCTCCCTTACGGTTTCTGTTAGGTCAGGTGGGCAAGACAGCTGGACCTCATCGTGAATCATGGCGTGCTGAATCCAATCTTTGCCATGGACTAAATCCATGTCATCAAGATTGTTATGTAAGTTAATCACCACCTGTTTCATGATGAGAGCGCCTGCTGCTTGAAGGAGGACGTTCAATCCTTTGAATTCAGATCGACAGAACAATGCCCGTTGATCTAATCCACGCAGATAACCACGGGATTGGATTGTTAGTGACAGATTGTTCTTTAGTGCACGTAAAGCTGGCACGCCATTCATGAATGAATTAATTGCAGTACTTCCTTTATGACGTAGAACCTCTGGATCTTTTTCATTCGGATCAATGATTGTTCCAGCCTTGGCTGCACCGCATCCATAGAGCATGCCATAAAGCAAACGCTTGCTGATGTCCCTGGACTCCACACCAAACTGTTCTTGGTTATAGGTATGGATGTCAATGGATTCATCCGTTACCAATTCGGCGTACTGACCATCATCCCAGATGGCCAAGTAACCAGCTAGACAACGTAGCTCAAGAGCTTTAGCGTCGACCCCAATAAGATCCCAACCATAAGGAGCGTGAAAAAGATTACGACATTCCTTTCCATAAGCAGAGTAAGAAGCAGGGACCTGACCCATGTTGGGGTTTCGATGGCTGCAACGCCCTGTAATACAACCGTTGGTTGTTACATCACCGTGCATACATAGGTCTTCATTGTTAACAAGCTTGAGCCAAGCATTGTTACCGTCTGCGATTTGACCCAGACGTTTCTTGATGAGCATGTATTCAGCTAAGGGTTGTGCTTCGGGGTAAGGCAAAGCCGCGAGTATATCATCGTCAAGTATTGGATTTCCTTTTTCCGTTGTTTTTTCAGGCGTCCATCCGTACTTCTGTCGTAGTCGGTCTGCAATTTGTTGACGAGAGCCTGGATTGAATTCCTCAAAGCGAACCTTCGTAAAGGGTTGACCTTTAACATAGCCACGCGTTTTGTTGTTTACTTTAGGTACAAAGGTTTCTTCATGCCGTATTGGTGGAAACAATTCTTTTAGGTGGACCTCAAGCTCTGCTTGCTTTGCTCTAAGAACATCCACAAGATCAAGGCATGCATCAATATCAAAAGGAAAACCTGCTCGAATTTGTCGGTTAATTGCCAAGGCAAAGTCATGTTCCAATTTGAGGGCTGGGGCTGGATAGTTTTGTGATGCAATGAACTGCCAGAGTTTTGTTGTGACGTTAACGTCTTGGACACAGTAATCCAACATCTCTTGAGAATATTGGGAGAAGTCCTTGAACTCAATCTTGTGGTCGGCCAAGCGCCATCCCCAGCTTTTAAGAGAAGCGGTTCCCCTGTTCTTTGCCGGAACTTGCGGATATTGTTCAATGTCCAACTCCTCCAATACTTCCTTTGGCCAGATCAATCTGGTGCAAATAAGCGTGTCGATAATGCATGATTTGCTGTCAAATGAATGTAGTTTTTGCAGAACCGGTAGGTCATAAAAGATTACATTGTGGCCAATGAGTACGTCAGCGGTTGCCAAATGAGCAAGAGCAGCGTTAATGCAATCAGGCCCATAAGTAAAAGTTTTTGCTCGTGTAATGTCATAGATGACAATGCAAAAAATTTTCGTAACTTTGTCATACAACCCATCCGATTCGATATCAAAAATCAACCATGTTTCATTTTCTGAAACGGGCTTCATCTTGAATTGAGAGTTCTTCACGGGCAAGTTGTTTGTCATTTTTATTAATCCAAGACAAGATATTCTGAGCACCAGCCCGGTAGGGATGAGAGAAGATCTTGTTTAAAGCTACTTCTGAATCTAACGGAATTAGTTGAAATTGTTTAGGGTCAGGGCAAGCTGTAATGGCGTATGGCCTATCGTCTTTCCAGGTAGCAATGACGTAAGACATATAAAAGATGTAAGACGGATAGATGATATCCTATCCGTCATTGCATGCAAGTACCTTCAAGATTTATGTGGATTTGATTTACCGTATCCAATAAAGCCACCTTCTTTTTTACGTTGTGTTAACGCTTTCATTGCATCTGATCCAGCTCGCTGGCTGCCATGCACCAGAAGTGCAAACGGTTTGTCGCCAAGGCAGTGGCTGTCATCATGATCAATCTCCAATCCTTGAGCAGCTGCATCTTCTTCTGTGTAGACAACGTGAGCCACACGCTGGAACACCTTGGGATACTTGGAAATGAGGTAGTCAAGCGTACCACCGAAGGATGCAGTGAGATAGAAGTTAGTTGGGATGTGCTCTTGCAGTGACAACCACATGCCTAATGATTTTGTAAATGCATAGAACTGTTGGTGGGGTCGTTCTTGTGCCACCATCATCCAAGCTTTCATGTAGTTCTCAGTCCAAAAATCACCTGATTCATGGATGCGAACCAGTTGCTTGGGTGGGTGCATCAGCAGTGATAGGTCAATCAGATCACGGAGAAGCTTGGCCTGGTTCCCATTCATGTGAATGGTTTCACGCAACAGATCCCAGTTGTGCCAACGGGCTTCGCGTACGTTAGGCCTGACCTCTGCCATAGCAGCAAAGCAACGGTAGTCATCGGTTGCTTCTACACCTGTGTACTGAGGCAGGTCTGTAATGGAACCGGTGGTGCGATCAGCAAAGGTCTTGCATACCCCAGCATGAGGGCAGGCATACCCTGCTGGCAGCGAGAAGATCAACCGATTCTTGAGCTTGCCGTTGCCTGTAGAAAACTTAAGGAGTTTCATGGGTTGAATTGAATTGATTGATAAGCGTAGCTTATGAGTAGTTTTAGGACGTGCTCAGGTCCATCTTCCCGTTCAGGAATATTAGTTGATCGGACTACTGGGCCTCAAGTTCGGCGGCGATGGCCAGGATGTTTTTCTCAGTGATGCCAAAGTATTTAAGTTCTTTTGTAACAGCGCGAAGGGCGGCGGCAGCAATCCATTGAGAATCATTGAGCACGTCATCCGGGCCATAGCAGCAAGCGCCATTGGCAGCAGACAGTACGACCTGAGCAGCGGGTGAAAGTTTAGACATAGGAGTTGATCGGACTAAGAGGGTTGGGGCAAGTTACAAAACAAGGGGATCGGCTGATCCGGTGTTGCCTTGAATTCCGCAAGGCGCTTGTCCGTGGTTACCTCCCAGGTCTCTTGCCAGTCAGTCCCATCAAAACTCGGTTCACCTTGGTACATCCAAGCCACGGGCTCCGGCACCGGCTGCGGCGTTGAACTATCTGGAGATCCCGGATGGTTGCCCCAGCGAACGAGAACGGCTCGGGCAAACTCAATCAGCTCGTCTTTAAAAACGGAAAAGAGCGGCACTTCGGGACAGCCAGGCAAGTCATGGCGCTCTCCTGTGGTGCAAGGCCACTCTTCCGCTAACTCCAGTAGCTCTGCGTCAGTCGGCCCCTCCGGCTCGGGCTCAGCCAAGGCAGCGCGAGCGCGTTCAACAGCGCTGTCGTCAGGTGGACAGCCGTCTATGCCGGTGAGGTCGCCTCTCCAGTTGTACTGCCAAGGGAGGTCATCCCAAGCGGCAACCAACTCAGCGCACAGTTGTTTGAAATCAGTCATGGTGTTTAGTGATGTTGACATGTGGGCTTGAGGTTTGTGTTAGTCACTAAGTTGAGCCATTTGTTTTTCCATGTGATCCGCCCATGCCACCAGATCGCTGGCACGGACAAGCTGCTCACCAGTATCAGCAACGCGCCACTGAACTGAAGCAGTATCGCGGATGGCTTGATCAATCACCTTACGGATCAGAAGGACTGTGGCTCGACGGTGAAGCTGATGAGTAATCTGGTCAGTGGCAGAGGCCGGTTCCCTGTCGTCAGACACAGCCGGCCCATCTGGCTCGGCCAGCAGTGCGCGGGCACGTTCCAGTAAGTCATGGTGCTTCATATCCACTGCGTAGGTGTTAAAGGCAGCGTGAAGCTCAGCGCACAGTGCTCGGAAGTCAGTCATCGGGCATTTCCTCTATGTAAAGATCATGAATCCAGTTGATTACTTCATTAAGCGCCGGATAACTGCATTTGAATGACTCGGCAGCTTTTGCGTTCAACGACCTAACACCATTCTCCAAGTCGCTTTGAATGGCAGCGTCGAGCCTGTCGGTGAGATCCTCTAGCAATCGCTGTCGAGGACTGAGGTCAGTCATCGCGCACCCTCTAGCTCGGCGGCGATGGCGAGAAATCGGCGGCGAGTGGCGGCCCGCTGATCCTCTGCACCTTCTTTAGGTGTCAAAGCACCTGTGCCACCGGGTCTCATGCCCCTTCGTGGTGCCCGGGGTTCATCCGGCACCACCTGATCCGCAACAGCGCGAAGGGCGGCGGCGGCTATCTGTCGAGCTTCGTTGAGGCAATCTTCTGGGCCATAGGCGCTGCTGTTGTTGGCGGCATCCAACACCGCCTGCGCGGCGGGGG